>SCPN01001573.1_pt1 | contig 148164 bp, 200 predicted proteins | sample 6106831 | NCBI WGS metagenome assembly SCPN01 (sample SAMN10720447, study PRJNA508395) | human gut metagenome | isolation source: Participant 1, 0 month | reverse complement strand
CATCACGTTTCGGAACATGGCCTTTTCTTGGCATGTTCAATTCCTCCTTTATAATGATGTGTGTTAGTTTCGTTTAATGGCTAAAATTATTTTTTAGCTTTTTTCGCGCCGTATTTGGAACGACTTTGCATACGGTTTTGTACGCCAGCTGTATCCAATGCACCACGAACGATGTGATAACGCACACCTGGAAGGTCTTTTACACGACCGCCTCTGATAAGTACAACACTGTGTTCTTGTAAATTGTGACCAATGCCTGGGATGTAAGCAGTTACTTCAATAGCGTTTGTCAAACGTACACGGGCAACTTTACGAAGCGCGGAGTTTGGTTTCTTTGGAGTAGCTGTGTACACACGAGTACATACACCACGTTTTTGTGGAGATTCTTGAAGTGCTGGAGCTGTAGATTTTTTAGTCAAGCTCATGCGACCTTTGCGTACTAGCTGATTAATTGTTGGCATTTGGGCACCTCCTTTCCAAATTTGAGATTTATAATTGATCCGTCATAACAAAGTGTTACATCGGATATTACCGAGATTAACGTAGGATACCTACCGCTGTGGCCCGCACCTTAATGCGACACGCACGACCGAGGTCATCCATAGTGTGCTTATCATTCACAGGTATGCCCTGTGCTTCACAAGCATTTCGTATAGGTTCAACTACACTTTCATCACTATCATGTCCAACGAACACATAGTTTACAGTTCCGTTAGCAATGTTTTTCAACGTTTGCTTGGCACCGATTGTTTTGTTCATCGACTTCAGATGGGCAATGTCCATAGTAAAATTCTCCTTACGAAATTATGCTACTTAGGCATACTTGCCCCTGAGCACTATGTAAGTATATCAATTACACTAACAAATGTCAAACATTTTTCAAGGCTCAACACACCGCTATACAACTGCATTTTATATGTACACGTTTCCGTGCGTTTCACAATGGCGAATCATATAACAATATATGTAATTTTTATGCAAAACCAGTTTTATCCTCATTTTTATACATAGTTTTCATATTATTTTAATTAATCACATTTCATGTATGCATAATTGATATAGCAGAAAAATAAATAGTCATTTTTTAGTTCAATTTTATTAACCATATTCAATATATTTATATTATTAAACGTATAGGTTTATTTTATTCTTTCTTACAATTACATCTTAATAACAAAGAACTTTAGTATCTATAAAAAAGAGCGTGCCCTAAGGCACGCTCTCTTCTATTGCAATAGATTATTCTTCTACAGCAGCTTTCTTCTGTAATATCGATGATTTCAGGTGTGTTTTTCACAACCTCAATTTTGCGGTAACGGCTCATGCCAGTACCTGCAGGAATCAATTTACCGATAATTACATTTTCTTTTAAGCCCAATAATGGATCGATTTTACCTTTGATTGCAGCGTCGGTAAGAACACGTGTTGTTTCTTGGAAGGACGCAGCAGACAAGAACGAATCCGTTGCCAAAGCGGCTTTTGTAATACCCAACAATGTGCGTTTGCCTGTAGCAGTCTCACGACCATTAAGAGTAAGACGACGGTTTTCTTCGTCAAAGGTATTAACGTCCACCATATCCCCTGGAAGCATATCCGCATCGCCAGCTGTTTCAATTTTAACTTTATGAAGCATTTGACGAACGATAACTTCGATATGTTTATCGTTAATTTCTACACCTTGAGATTTATATACTTTTTGTACTTCGTATACGAGATAACGTTGAGTTGCTTCAGTCCCCATGACGCGCATAATGTCATGAGGATTGATAGAACCTTCTGTCAAACGAGCACCCAAGGATACAACATCACCGTCTTTAACGATAATGCGGGAACCGTAAGGGATGAGGTAATCAAGTTCAATACCGTCTTCACCAGTAATAAAGATTGTATTTGTACCTTTTTTACCTTCATTAGGTACAACGCGAACTGTACCTTCGTTTTCGGCGATGATCGCATTACGTTTTGGTTTACGCGCTTCGAACAATTCTTCGACACGTGGCAAACCTTGTGTAATATCGTCACCTGCGACACCACCAGTATGGAATGTACGCATTGTCAACTGAGTACCAGGTTCCCCGATGGATTGTGCAGCAATAATACCTACAGCTTCACCAACTTGAACTTGACCACCTGTACCTAGGTCGCGACCATAGCACTTGCGACATACGCCATATGGGCTACGGCATGTCAATACGGAACGGATTTTAACTGTTTCATAGTGTTTTACAACTTCATCAGCCAATGGTTCTGTGATTTCACCGTTAAGAGGAACGATGACTTCGCCAGTTTCTTTATTAACTAATTCTTCAGCTGCAATACGGCCTACGATACGGTCTTTTAATGGTTCAATAACGCCAGTACCTTCAACGATTGCTTCCACTTCGATACCATGGATTTCATTGTTGCGCACTTGTACTTCTTTTACATCGGAGTTAAGGATAGCTTCGATGCCTTCTTCAGTGAGACGTGTATCAGCAGGGAAGATTTCTACACCTTCGCTGTCAACAATTGCATGTACAGTATCCTTGTTCAACATATTTTGAACCATAGTTTCTTTTAATGTTGCACGGATGCTTTCATCGCTTTCACCAAGAATAATTTTTTGAACCAAGTTAGTATGGTTGATATCGCTATCAGAGCCTAAGTGAGCACCGCGCAATGCGATAGATGTAACACCGGATTCAGCAATATCTGCCAAACATTGTTCGTCCAAGATAGTTTCAGCAGGTACAACAAGTTCCCCTGTTTCAGCATTCACTACATCTTTATCTAGAACGCGACCAATAAGTTTGTCCTTTAGCAATTCTAATGCTTGACGTGGAGATGTAGCCAAACGAGCGCGTTCACGAACGAGATCGATACCTACAACGTCACAATCGTCCTCGCGAACGATAACGTCTTGAGATACGTCAACAAGACGACGAGTCAAGTAACCGGAGAGTCAGCTGTACGAAGCGCTGTATCGGCCAAACCTTTACGAGCACCATGAGAGGATGTAAAGTAATCCAATACAGTCAAGCCTTCTTTAAAGTTTGCTTTGATTGGTAAGTCAATGATACGACCAGATGGATCGGCCATCAAACCACGCATACCAGCAAGCTGACGGATCTGTTGTTTATTACCACGGGCACCAGAGATAGCCATCATGTAAACAGGGTTGAAGCCATCTTTGTCGCGCGCCATATTATCCATCATGGCATCAGTAACATCTTCTGTTGCTTTTGTCCATAATTGGATAGTTTTACGGTAACGTTCTTCTTCTGTAATAAGACCACGACGATACAAGCGAGATACTTTTTCTACCTCTTGTTCCGCTGTGTCTAACAAGCCAGTTTTTAACTTCTGGTACTTTAATATCAGCAATAGCTACAGTCATACCTGCGCGACGAGCGAAGGAGTAACCCAAGGATTTAATACGGTCCAAAAGTTCTGCAGTTTTTTCATTGCCAAACAATTGGAAGCATTGGTCAACCAATTTACCAACTGTTTTCTTATCCATAACCTTACCTAAAGAGTAAGTGCCATCTTCACGTTTCTTCGTATTGCCACAATTCTGGGAATAGTGCATTGTTGAAGATCAAGCGACCTGCTGTTGTTTCTACACGGCCATGGTCAGGTAAACGGATATAAAGAATATCTTGCAAGCCAATAATATGAGATTCGTATGCAAGCATTACTTCATCATAAGTAGCAAATGTTTTTGCTTTATCACGAGTATCTTCACGTACAACTGTTAAGTAGTATGTACCCAAGATCATATCTTGAGAAGGTACTGCTACTGGCTTACCGTCCTTAGTGGACAAAATATTATGGCTGGAAAGCATCAATGTACGAGCTTCCGCTTGTGCTTCTACGGACAATGGTAAGTGACACGCCATTTGGTCACCGTCAAAGTCGGCGTTGAAGGCTGTACATACTAATGGATGCAATTTGATAGCACGGCCTTCCCAAAGGATTGGTTCGAAGGCTTGGATACCAAGTCTATGCAATGTAGGGGCACGGTTCAAGAGAACTGGATGTTCTTTGATTACCTCTTCCAAGGCTTCCCATACGCCAGGGCCGATTCTTTCAACTTGGCGTTTAGCAGCCTTGATGTTGGATGCTTGACCGCGTTCTACCAAACGTTTCATAACGAATGGTTTGAACAATTCCAATGCCATTTCTTTTGGCAAACCACATTGGTGCATTTTAAGTTCAGGACCTACTACGATTACGGAACGACCGGAGTAGTCAACACGTTTACCGAGCAAGTTTTGACGGAAACGACCTTGTTTACCTTTAAGCATATCGGACAAGGATTTTAATGGACGGTTACCAGGACCTGTTACAGGACGACCACGGGACGACCATTATCGATCAATGCGTCAACAGCTTCTTGAAGCATACGTTTTTCATTGCGCACGATAATATCAGGAGCACCTAAGTCTAACAAACGTTTCAAACGATTGTTACGGTTGATAACACGACGGTATAAATCGTTGAGGTCAGATGTAGCGAACGGCCACCATCTAATTGAACCATAGGACGCAATTCAGGTGGGATTACAGGAACGATGTCCATAATCATCCATTCTGGGCGGTTGCCAGATTGACGGAATGCTTCTACTACTTCTAAACGACGAACCGCACGGATTTTACGTTGACCACTAGCAGTGTTCAATTCTTCACGCAATTCAGCATTCAATGCTTCAAGATCAAGTTCTGCTAAGAGAGCTTTTACAGCCTCAGCACCCATGTCGATACATACGAAGAGAACCTCTTCTGCAGCGCCTAATTCATAGCGCTCTTCACGAGTTAATTCTTCATATTCTTTATCTGCTTCTGGGATTGTTGCATCATCACGAAGAGCCGCATTATAGCGCTCTTTGCGTTGTGCTTCACGAACAATAGCTAAACGTTCATTACGTTGAGCTACTGTTTCGATTACGACGGATTTACCACCGATAGTATAACCGTCTTCATTAAATTGAGCTTCGTATTCGCGGTATTCTTGCTCGGACAATAATTGACGTTTTGTCAACGGTGTACCAGCCGGATCTACTACGATGTAGGAAGCAAAGTATAATACGCGTTCCAAGGAACGTGGGGATACGTCAAGGATAAGGCCCATACGGGATGGGATTCCTTTGAAGTACCAAATGTGAGATACAGGAGTAGCCAATGGAATATGGCCCATACGTTCACGACGTACTTTCGCACGTGTAACCTCTACACCACATTTGTCACAGACTACGCCTTTATGGCGAATGCGTTTATATTTGCCGCAGTGACATTCCCAGTCCTTTGTTGGTCCAAAAATGCGTTCGCAGAATAGACCATCACGTTCTGGCTTCAACGTACGGTAGTTAATTGTTTCAGGTTTCTTAACTTCCCCATGAGACCAAGATAAAATCTGCTCTGGAGAGGCTAAACCGATTCGCATGGAATCGAATTCATTTACGTCTAGCACTACTATCGCTCCCTTCCTTATAGATAGTTTTAGTCTTCATCGTTAGAGGAGTCGCCCATTGGGTACGCCAATTGGCTAAGGATATCATCTTCACCACCGTTGTCAGCAGGTGCTTCTTCCTCTACTTCTGGTTCTACTACAGTTACGTCATCAGTTTCTACTGCACTGCCTTCCATAACTTCTTCAATACCAGTTTCTACCACTTCATCTTCGTCATCAAGTTCTTTCATAACAACTTCTTCTTGATCTTCATTCAAGATTTTTACATCAAGACCAATACTTTGAAGTTCTTTGAGCAATACCTTGAAGGACTCAGGTACACCTGGTTCAGGGATGTTTTCGCCTTTAACGATTTTTTCGTATGCTTTCACACGACCAACAACGTCGTCAGACTTAACAGTTAATAGCTCTTGAAGTGTATAAGCTGCGCCATACGCTTCAAGAGCCCAAACTTCCATTTCCCCGAAACGTTGACCACCGAACTGAGCTTTACCGCCCAATGGTTGTTGTGTAACAAGGGAGTACGGACCTGTGGAACGAGCATGGATTTTGTCGTCAACCAAGTGATGGAGTTTAAGCATGTAAACGTAACCAACAGTTACGCGGTTATCCATAGGTTCACCAGTACGACCATCGTACAATACTGTTTTACCATCATCGGAACGACCAGCAATGCCTAATGTTTCAAACACATCTTTTTCGTGCGCACCATCAAATACAGGTGTAGCAATATGAATACCTGCTACATCTGGTTTTGGCATGCCATATGTTTCATAATCGTAACCAAGGCCTTCGAGTTCATGACGAATTTCAACGCGTTTAGCACGAGCAGATTCAATATGGTTCAATGTAGTTTTAACTTTATTAATAGCTTCTAATTCCTCTACAAGTACAGGATCCATTTCTGGAGCATCCTCTTCAGAGTCGAAGAATTCTACATGAAGTGCATTGTATTTAGCTTCAATAGCTTTAAGTTCTTGGTAACGAGCTTCGCCGCCAAGAGCTTCAAGTTTCTTTTGCGCTGCAGATTCTACATGGCCAAGAATTTGAGATTTCAAGTCGATAATTTTTTCATCGATGTCGAAATGAGGAACAGTCACATCTTCTTTAGCTTTTGCTTCTAATTCTTCAATTTCAGCATATAAGCCGCGAATAGCGTCAATTTGTTCCCAGTAAGATGCATCAGTACGAGCTTCTTTCAACACATTTTGAATGTGAAGATCTGTAGCTTTGATTTTCATACCTAAGCCTTGAACAGCCCACCCCAAGTGAGTTTCAAGAACCTGACCGATGTTCATACGAGAAGGTACGCCCAATGGGTTCAATACAATTTGTACTGGAGTACCATCTGGAAGGAATGGCATATCTTCTTTTCTCATAACGCGAGAAACGACACCTTTGTTACCATGACGGCCCGCCATTTTATCGCCTTCGTGAATCTTACGTTTTTGAGCGATATATACGCGAACAAGTTTATTTACCCCTGGTTGTAATTCGTCGCCGTTTTCACGAGTGAAGACTTTTACATCTACTACTTTACCAGATTCGCCATGAGGTACGCGCAAGGATGTATCGCGAACTTCACGTTCTTTGTCACCAAAGATAGCGCGCAATAAACGTTCTTCTGGAGTAAGCTCAGTTTCACCTTTTGGAGTAGCTTTACCTACTAGAATATCGCCAGGGTGTACTTCTGCACCAATGCAGATAATACCTTCTTCATCTAAGTTTTTAAGTGTGTCATCACCAGTATTAGGCAATTCACGAGTGATCTCTTCAGCGCCTAATTTAGTGTCGCGCGCATCACATTCGTATTCTTCAATATGAATGGATGTATAGATATCTTCTTTGCAAAGTTCTTCACTAAGCAAGATAGCATCTTCGTAGTTATAACCTTCCCAAGGCATGAACGCTACAAGAACGTTATAACCTAACGCCAATTCACCACCATCTGTAGCAGGACCGTCAGCCAATACTTGGCCTTTTACAACATGGTCGCCACGATTAACGATTGGTTTTTGGTTAAAGCATGTGGATTGGTTAGAACGAAGGAATTTATTCATACGGTATACATCAACACGACCATCGCTATCGCGAAGAACGTGGATTTCATTACCCCAGCAACGTACAACTTTACCAGCTTCACGTGCAAGTACGCAAACACCGGAGTCAGTAGCTGCTGTATATTCCATACCTGTACCAACAAGTGGAGCTTGTGCACGCAAGTGGTACCGCCTGACGTTGCATGTTCGCACCCATCAAGGCACGGTTAGCATCATCATTTTCAAGGAATGGAATCATGGCTGTACCGATAGATACAACTTCTTTTGGACTAACGTCCATATAGTCAACCTTATCTGGTGTAACTTCTAATACATCATGACCACGACGACAAGCTACGTGTTCAGTTGTGAAGTAACCTTCCGCATCAAGTGGAGAGTTCGCTTGGGCAATTGTCATGCCTTCTTCTTCATCAGCTGTCATGTATACAACAGAATCAGATACACGAACCTTGATAACTTTGTCTGCATCTTCACCTGTACCATAGATTTTTTCAACCTTACGGTATGGAGCTTCAATGAAACCGAAATTCGTTTACTTTCGCGTAGTTAGACAAGGAGTTGATCAAACCGATGTTTGGACCCTCTGGAGTCTCGATTGGACACATACGGCCATAGTGAGAATGATGCACGTCACGAACTTCGAAGCCTGCACGCTCACGAGACAAGCCGCCAGGGCCAAGGGCAGAAAGACGACGTTTGTGAGTCAATTCCGCCAATGGGTTTGTTTGGTCCATGAACTGGGACAACTGGGAGGAACCAAAGAATTCTTTGATTGCTGCCACTACAGGACGAATGTTAATCAACGCTTGAGGCGTAATAGATTCGATTTCTTGAATTGTCATGCGCTCACGAACAACACGTTCCATACGAGTCAAACCGATACGGAATTGGTTTTGCAACAATTCACCTACGCAACGAAGACGACGGTTACCCAAGTGGTCGATATCATCTGTATGACCTGCACCATCCATAAGGTTGAGCAAGTAAGAAATGTTAGCAATCATGTCTTCACGAGTTACTGTACGGTGATCGAATGGCAAGTTGCAGTTATTACAAATAACTTTGGACTCTACACCATCATTATTTACGATGTAGAATTCAGCGAGCCTTCGCCATCGAATACATGGCTATTAGCAACGATATCAAGTTGTTCTTCCCCAACTTGTACGCCTGCATCAAGGATTACTTCGCCAGTTTCAGGATCTACGATAGGTTGAGCCAATGTTTGACCCAACATGCGTTGACGCCAGCCAAGTTTTTTGTTCAATTTATAACGACCAACGCGCGCTAAGTCATAACGGCGTGCATCGAAGAACAAGTTATCGAACAAGTTACGAGCAGACTCTACAGTTGGAGGCTCGCCTGGACGCAATTTTTTATAGATTTCAACCAATGCTTCATCGGCGGATTGAGTTGTATCTTTTTCTAATGTGCGAACGATGCGCTCATCATAAATTGGCAAACCATCTTCATCAGTTTTGCCGTTCCAGAAGAGGTCAAGGATGCTTTCATTAGTATCCCAACCTAATGCACGTACTAATACTGTAGCTGGTAACTTACGGTTACGGTCAATACGAACGGCAACAACTTCGCTTGCATCGGTTTCAAGCTCAATCCATGCGCCACGGTTAGGAATAACTGTGGAATCATATAAACGGTTACCCATTGTATCGATTTCTTTATTGTAGTAAACGCCTGGAGAACGTACCAATTGGGATACGATAACACGTTCTGCACCATTGATGATGAAAGTGCCTGTATCAGTCATCAATGGGAAGTCGCCCATGAATACTTCTTGTTCTTTAATGTCCATATTTTCTGGATCATTATTTACCAAGCGAATATTTACACGAAGTGGTGCTGCGTAAGTAGCATCACGGTTTTTACATTCATTAATATCATACTTAGGTTCACCTAAGCTGAAACCTTCAAAAGAAAGTACTAGATTACCTGAATTGTCTTTAATCGGAGAAATATCGTTGAAAATATTTTGTAAACCACTCTCCAAGAACCATTCATACGATTTACGTTGAATGTCCAATAAATGCGGCATCTTAATAACTTCGTTAATTTTAGCGTACGTATAACGAGTTCGTTTGCCTACCTGTTCAGGTTTGAACATATTTGCTTTCACCCCTATCAAAACACACTGGTCTACCATTTTCTATAACGGCATGAAAAAGACATCTTACAGGTCTCAGTTTTCCTGCTCGGGCAACGCCAAATAAAGCAAGGTCCATTTCATTTTTAAAATAACCTTGCTTCCCATTAACCAAGCACAACCTTGGAAGAAAACCTCATCACTATTAATGTTATAGTTTTTACATCCAAAAGCAGAAAACGCTACTTTTGCAATATATAATTTTATCAGTATTAAAAAAGACTGTCAACCAAAAGGGTTGACAGTCTTTCATTTTCATGCTTTATTCATGTATCAAAACAACTGACTATGTTAGTTGCCTTTTTGTTTTAAAAGATTGGCTCCAGCGATACCAGGGCGAGTCATTTCTTTAGGAGAAAGAATATGATTAATTTCATCCTCAGTCAATAAACCTTGATCTAAGATGATATCACGAATAGCTCGACCTGTTTCATATGCAAAGAGATGCTGTTTCGTAGCCAAGATGTGGCAACAATGCTGTTACGATACCAACGGAACGATTCAACCAGTATTCACATTGCATTGTTCACGGTCCACTTCGAGATCGACGAGTAATTTATCAACGAATGTATTTACGCCGTTTTTGAGGTAGCAAAGGTTATTGAACAAGTTGTATGCCAATACAGGTTCCATTACGTTCAATTCAAATTGACCATTTTCTACAGCCAATGTAATAGTAGTATCATTACCGATAACTTGGTAACATACTTGGTTCAATACTTCGGCGATAACAGGATTAACTTTACCTGGCATGATGGAAGAACCAGGTTGACGTGCTGGCAATTTTAATTCCCCAATACCACAGCGAGGTCCGGATGCCATCAAGCGGAAGTCGTTAGCCATTTTAATCAATACAAGTGCCGTAACTTTTAAACCACTGGAGATATCTGCAAAGATATCTGTATTGTTTGTAGCATCAATTAAGTTTTCCGCTGTATAGAATGGTTCGCCTACTACTTCGCTAAGTTCGTATGCTACGTCGTGAATATAATTAGGTTCCGCATTGAAGGCCTGTACCAACTGCAGTGGCACCCCATGTTGATTACATGTGCACCTTCAACGGCAGATTTAATACGTTTAATACCGCGGCGAATACCGGATGCATAAGCACCCATTTCTTGGCCCAATGTAATTGGCACTGCATCTTGTAAATGAGTACGACCCATTTTCAAGATTCCGCTGTATTCTTCAGCCTTTTTCTCAAGTTCGTCAACTAAGCGTTGCAATGCTTCAAGTAACGGTTTAGATTTCAAAATAGCACATACTTTAATAGCTGTAGGGAACGCGTCATTTGTGGATTGCGCCATGTTACAGTGATTGTTAGGGCTTACAATATCATAGCTTCCTTTTGGATGACCTAAAATTTCACAAGCACGGTTAGCCAATACTTCGTTCATATTCATGTTTACTGAAGTACCTGCACCACCTTGAATTGGGTCAACAGGGAATTGATCAGCAAATTTACCTTCAATTACTTCGTCTGCAGCTTGAACGATTGCTTTACCAATAGATACATTGAGACGACCAGTTTTCATATTAGCCAAACGCAGATGCTTTTTTAACCATCGCCAAAGCTTTAATAAAGTCTTGGTCCAAATGTTTGCCTGTAATATTGAAGTTTTCTAAGGCACGAATTGTTTGTACACCGTAATATAATTCATCAGCTACTTCTAATTCACCTAGAAAAATCATGTTCTTTTCTCATAATAAATCCTCTTTCTACTATTTTTATACAAAATAGTATTTCATTGAAACGGTTTTATCTTATGCGCTCATTATAGCATGTATCTTGTATACATAAAAGTCATTTCATGTATCCCGAATAAACAATATTCTATACAATATATTATTTCATAAATAATTCTTTTTATAACTATTTCTGTATTGTAAAAAGATCTATCTTTAACTTTCATCGGTTTAATTATTACACGCCCTATAGTACAATAATATAAACTATGTAAGTAAGGAGTCACTATGATTAACAATCACATGCTGCGCATAGGTGCGCTATTTTTTATTGACCGTACTAAGTTACGGTTTCTATAATGCCTATCTACCCATAACCGATCCGGTTGAATCTAACTATGTTTTATCTGCTATTACAATGTTAAAACATAACTCATGGATATCCCCCATGATATATGACCAAGTTTGGTATGATAAACCGCCGCCTCACCTATTGGGCACTCATGATCAGTTATAAACTATTTGGTATATCTGACTTTACATCACGTATACCGAATACACTTATTGCTGGTGGCAGTGTAGCACTTATGTATCATCTTGTATATCGCATTAAAGAGTCCACGCATATAGCAATTACGAGTGCCATACTTTTGTTTAGTGCCTTACAGTTTTGGTACATTTCACACGCAGTCATAACAGACGGCTTTCTCTTCTTCTTTTCACTAGCTATCTTTGGCTATTCTTATCTAGCTTTCACCAAGAACGATAAACATTCCATGGTGAAAGCCTATGGGGCAGCAGCCTTAGCGGTCGTAACTAAAGGGCCCGTTGGTATTGTTCTGCCTGGATTAATACTACTACTATTTATTGCTATACGATGGTTTACCAAAAAAGATAATGATGACTACTCACTAGATAAGGATATTAAATTATTATTTAATCCTTTGGGAATTTTCCTATTTATAATTCTTGCTAGTCCATGGTACATTGCTATGTATTCAATTCACGGTCAAGAATTCATATCTGGTTTCCTAGGGCTTCACAACATGGAGCGAGCACTTGTATCTGAGCATCCAAAATTCAATGTTTGGTATTATTACCTAATCATTGTTCCTCTTGCACTGTTACCTTGGACACCAGCCGTAATTTACAGACTCAAAAACATTACATGGAAAAATAATTTTTATCTTCTCGGCGCCATCTGGTTTGTAGTAATTGTATTATTCTATTCACTAGTGGCCACAAAGTATATAACCTATACGTTACCAGCAATAATCCCATGTCTTATCTGGGGCGCTGAAGCTATCACAACTAGCTGCCATAACAAGAGTAGTAGTTTTAAGTATATTGTTACTATTCCATTAGGCATATATACCGTCTTATTTGTAACTGCTAGCATTGCAACATCTGAATTAAATCCAATACCACTAATCATTGCATTAATCACAATAGTATTATTTACACTATTAGCAAAACAGTATAGAAACAAGAAGTTACCATTATCTATATGTTTAGCTACACCGTTAATCATTTTATATACGGCTATTACTATAACGGTAACCCCTATTTTATATGACCAATCAGGCCTTCAATTCAAACCATATATTAAATCTAATACACAGCATACTTATATATATGGTACATACTATACATCGATTTTGTATTATACCGAAAATACACCAACACAAGTATTTGTACATACTACAGATAACCCCCTATGGACAGCAGGAAAAACATTAATGCCAACCATAACACTGGAGGAATTTGACAGAAGAGTATCTGCAGAAAAAGGCGCTATCATTATTGTACCGAACAAGTATAGTAAAGAATTTACTAATTCTCCAACAAATATCATAGCAACAGAAGTTGGTAAAAATGGATCATCTAGAATTTATCAAATTCAGTAACTAACCAAAAAAGGCGTACCCGAGGGTACGCCTTTTATTATGGCATAGTTAGAATTATTTCAATTCTACAGTTGCGCCAGCTTCTTCCAATTGAGCTTTCAAAGCTTCAGCTGCTTCAGTAGCTACGCCTTCTTTTACAGGTGCAGGAGCGCCGTCAACGATAGCTTTAGCTTCTTTCAAATAGAGACCAGTTGCTTCACGAACAACTTTGATTACGTTGATTTTGGATGCGCCAGCATCTTTCAAGATTACGTCGAAGGAATCTTTAGCGCGCTTCAGCACTTCACCAGGCTGCTACAGCTGGGAGCTGCTGCAGTTACGCCAAATTCTTCTTCAATTGCTTTTACAAGATCATTAAGTTCAAGAATAGTTGCTTCTTTCAATTCAGCAACGATGTTTTCAATGTTCAATGCCATTTTAGTTTTCCTCCATAAAATAGTTTATTGTATCAGTCTTAAGCGACCAATTGATAATGTGCAGAAATTATTATTCTGCAGCTTCTGCAGGTTGAGCTTCTGCAACAGCTTTGACAGCGTATGCAACGTTGCGAACAGGTGCTTGCAATACGGAAAGCAACATGGAAAGCATACCTTCGCGGTTTGGAAGAGATGCAATTGCTTTAACGCCTGCAGCGTCCATAACTTCGCCTTCAACGATACCAGCTTTAACTGTTACAACTTCTTTCTCAGTAGTTTTAATGAATTGTTCAATTACACGCGCAGGTGCAACAGCATCTTCTTTAGAAGTAGCCAATGCAGTTGGACCTTCCAAATGCTCAGCGAAACCTTCAAGATTCAATTCATTTGCAGCAATGCGAGTCAAAGTATTTTTGATTACTTTGTATTCAACACCTTCAGCCAACATTTTGCGGCGAAGATCAGTTGCTTGCGCAACAGTCAAACCAGTGTAACCAATCAATACAGCGCCTTTTGCTTCAGAAAGAGTTTCTTTCATTTGAGCAACGATTGCTTTCTTTTGTTCAGTGACAGCCATTAGATTACCTCCTTGTAGATTTTTTGGTGCTCTATGTACTATCTTAGCGTAAAAAACGACCCCATCGCACGCGATGAGGTCGTAACTAGTCCTAGGTTGTTCTAGTGTCAGCCTCAGCGGGCGGATTTTCATCCATTATACATACCAGCCGTCTACAGCTAAGAGACATATTTGATTATTGCTCTTTTGTAACGTTGCTCAATTTGAACACGTTCAAAGGCACACCAGGGCCCATTGTAGCGGACAAGGTTACAGATTTAATGTATTGACCTTTAGCTGCTACAGGTTTAGCCTTGATAATAGTATCAACGATTGTACGGTAGTTGTCAAGTAATTTTTCTTCATCGAAAGATGCTTTACCGATAGAGCAAGAGATAATACCTGCTTTATCAGTACGGTATTCGATTTTACCAGCTTTGATTTCGTTTACTGCACGAGCAACGTCTGGAGTTACTGTACCAACTTTAGGGTTTGGCATCAAGCCTTTAGGACCCAAGATTTTACCAAGACGGCCAACTTGACCCATCATGTCTGGTGTAGCAACTACTACGTCGAAGTCGCTCCAACCACCTTGGATTTTAGCTACTAACTCTTCAGAACCTACAAAATCTGCACCAGCTTCTTCAGCTGCCTTAATATTGTCGCCTTTTGCGAATACAAGAACGCGTTTAGTTTTGCCAGTACCATGAGGCAATACTACTGCACCACGAACTTGTTGATCAGCGTATTTGGGTCGACATTCAAGTTGAAAGCGATTTCAACTGTTTCATCGAAATTTGCAGTTGCAGTTTTCTTAACCAACTCAATTGCTTCTACTGGTTCGTAGAATTTACCAGCTTCAATAAGTTTTACTGCTTCAGCGTATTTCTTACCTACTTTTGCCATTATAATATCCTCCTTATGTGGTCAAACGGGAATTCCCTCCCACCGATTTGCGCCTTATGCGCAAGTCGTACGCTTATTAGTCAACGATTTCAATGCCCATCTGCGAGCAGTACCTTCTACCGCATACCTTGTTCTACGGTATTAGCATTCAAGTCAGGCATTTTCAATTCAGCAATTTCACGAACTTTATCGCGACCTACTTTTGCTACTTTATCACGGTTAGGTACACCAGAACCTTTTGGGATACCTGCAGCTTTTTTCAATAATACTGCAGCTGGTGGAGTCTTAGTGATGAAGTCGAAGCTACGATCTTCATATACGTTAATAACTACTGGGATAATTAAGCCAGCTTGTTTAGCAGTACGTTCGTTGAATTCTTTTGTGAAAGCAACGATGTTAACACCTGCTTGACCTAGTGCAGGACCAACTGGTGGTGCTGGAGTAGCTTTAGCGGCTTCAATTTGTAGTTTTACTTGTTTAACTAATTTCTTAGCCATGGGTAATTAAACCTCCTATGCTTATACTGTGGTGGTAACGGATATATATCCTCCCACTGGCAACCAAAATCGATTGCTCTTTTTAGAGTTATAATATATATATTAAAGAGCTTTCTCAATTTGAGAGAACTCTACCTCTACCTCGGTATCTCGGTTGAACATTTCTACATTAAGTTTCAATGTTCCTTTTTCAGGGTTAAGTTCGGTAATAACACCTAGTTTATCTTCAAAGGCACCCGGACGTAATGCGTACCGTTTCACCAACTTCTACATCGATGTTGATGCTTGGTTTCTTATCCAAGCCCTGAGACTTAAGTATATGTTCTACTTCGGAATCAGAAAGTGGAACTGGTTTAGTGGCAGAGCCAACGAAACCTGTTACACCTGGTGTGTTACGTTGCGCACAACATACCAAGAGCGGTCGTTAACTTCCATTTCAACCAATACGTACCCAGGAAATATCTTACGTTTTACTACTTTTTTAACCCCATCTTTTTCATCTATTTCGTCTTCAAGAGGCACCAAAATTCGGCTGATCACATCTTGTAGCCCCATAGATTGAACTTTAAGTTCAAGAGTGGTTTTAACTTTATTTTCGTAGCCTGAATAGGTATGAATTACATACCACTTCTTATCTGCTTCCATGTAATGGCCCCCTTATCCAACAAAGTGCAACAACGTATTAAAAAGTTGGGCAAAGACTGCATCAAGTACATAGATAATAAAGGCGATAAAAATCGTCACTAAGAATACTACTACTGTGTAATTGATCAGTTCTTTTTTTGTTGGCCAGACTACTTTTTTATTAGTTCAGCTTTCACACCGCGGAAGAATTTTCCAAATCCACCACGCTGCTGCACTGCTGAGTTAGACTTTGCCATTGTGTTTTCACATCCTCAAATCAACAGGTAATGAATGATAAGAATTATTTTGTTTCACGGTGTAATGTATGTTTACCGCAGAATTTGCAATATTTCATCATTTCAATACGATCAGGATTGTTCTTTTTGTTCTTGTTCGTTTGATAGTTACGTTGTTTGCAATCTGTGCAAGCTAAAGTAATGGCATTACGCATCCGGATACACCTCGCTTTATATTTACTAAATCTGTCTCTTGTACTCGAAAACGCTCGACTACATACTAAAAAACTATATCATACGTAGCAAGCTATGTCAAGAATTTTGAGCAACTCAAAAAAGCCAGGCACATGTACCTGACATGGATAGTATAACAAAAAATGGCGTTCCTTGTCTATAAAGGAACGCCATTAATATGGTACTAAATCATCGCATATTTTTCATACATTTTATGCCGTTAATGCATAGAATTATATTATGTCTGTCAATTAGGATTTCTTCGCAAATAGAACTTTTACAATTTGCCAGAAGAATGCTACTGCACCAATGATTAGTATTGTATCACCAATCATACGAAGCCAACGTAAGTTTTGTAACAATGGTTGTTGCATAAATTCTTCACTACGAGCAAACCATAAACCATGTGTAATGCTTGCCCACGCTTGGATAAGACCGATTGGCAATAAGCTAATAAGCACCATCAATGCAAGGCCTATATTGAGAGCCCAGAAACCCGAACTTCATTAGCTTATCGTTAAATTCTATTTCAGGTCGGATATAGCGAGCAATAAGGAATACAAATCCTAGACTTAAGAAACCATACACACCAAACAATGCTGTGTGGGCATGTACTGCAGTTGTATTAAGACCTTGGATGTAGAACAAGGATACAGGCATGTTGATCAAGAAGCCGAAGACCCCTGCACCGACAAGATTCCAGAAAGATACCGCAATAAAGCAGTATACTGGCCATTTTAGACGATGCATCCAAGGAGCACTATGAAGACGTGTATAGTTTTCAAAAGCTTCATAACCTAAGAGTACAAGTGGTACTACTTCTAACGCAGAGAAGGATGCGCCTGTTGCCACGATAGTGGATGTAACACCTGTGAAGTATAGATGATGGAATGTACCAGGGATACCACCGATGAGATAAATAGCCCCAGAAGAGATTGCGCTGCAACTGTACCAGCACGATACGATACAAGCCCTAATGTAACAAAGATAAATGCCATTAATGTAGTGGAGAATACTTCGAAGAAGCCTTCAACCCAAAGATGGATTACCCACCAACGCCAGTACTCCATAATCGCCAAATGGCTATGTTCACCATAGAATAACCCTGGACCATAGAAGATACCTACCATGATAACAGAGAAGATAATGGGCGGCAATAAGGTTTTTATCCCCTTTTTGCTTGAAGGCACCAATAATGCTACGTATCATGAGTACAAGCCAGAATAAAATACCAATGTATTCAATCCACTGCCAAATACGACCCAACTCGATATATTCGTAACCTTGGTGTCCGAGAAGGAAATTCCACGCTGCTGGAATTTGATGTGCTACGCCTAAATATGTACCAGCGAAGGAACCTACTACAAGAACTACAAGAGCCCAGAATAAGATGTCCACCCCAAGCTTTTGATATTTAGGATCTTTACCACCATTAATGATTGGTGCCAAGAATAGACCAGCACTCAAGAATGCCATAGCAATCCAGAACAAGGACGCTTGAATATGCCATGTACGGGCAATAGAATATGGGAAATATTGAGCTAAAGGAATACCATAGAACGCTTGACCTTCTACAGTATAGTGGGCAATGATACCACCCATACCAAGTTGGAATAAGAACAATGCTAGGATTGTAAACAAATATTTACCTAATGCACGTTGAGATGGCGTTAACGTAATCTTGCTAATTGGATCTTCTGTTGGCGGAACCAATGCATGATCATCATCCTTTTTACCAAAGGCCCATAACCATACAACTACACCAATGCCACATAATAAGATAATAACACTCACAACAGACCATGCGACACTTTCAGGTGTAGGGTTATGATCCAACAAAGTTTCATGTGGCCAGTTGTTTGTATACGTTGCATCTGTACCAGGACGTTGCGTAGATGCCATCCAAGTAGTCCAGAAGAAGAAGCGTGCCATATCAATGCGATCTTGTAACTCAGGTAGTGTGTTATCCTTCATCGCAAAATGATCACGAGTCAATGTTAAATCAGGATTATCACCGTACAACTCAACAAAATAACGACCAGTTAAATTCATTGCCGTAATTCGTTCTGGAGATAAAACAACAGTTCCATCTTCACGGACTGCACTACCTAAATACTCTTTTTTCACAACTTCTTTAACAGCTGCTTGTTGTACAGGTCCCAATTGGTCATAAAGAACCCAAAGGCCTCTTGAGATTTAATATCCAACATCACGGATACTTCTTTATGTAACCAATCTGCTGTCCAGTCAGGTGCTTGATATGCGCCATGACCTAAAACGGTCCCTACCGATTGACCACCTGTAGATTGCCATGCCGATTGACCATGTAAAATATCTTCCTTAGTGAACAAGACCTGTCCATCTTGAGATACATACGCAGTCGGCACTGGCGGTGCTTGATGATACACATCAGTACCTAGATAACCAAGAATAGAAAAACCAATAATAAGAACGGCTACTACGGCTATCCAATACTTTTTGTATTCACCCATCACATTACCTCCTTTTCTATAAAAACACAAAAGGAGAGCCTTTGCTCTCCTTGAGATTATAGTAGCACTATTAGTAGAATAATTCTGTATCTTTGGTTACAAATACAATAAACAATATATAAATTAATACAAAAATAGGACCCCAATTGGGGTCCTATTTACTACAAAGATTATGAATTAACCTTCGATTTCAGTTACAACGCCAGCGCCTACTGTATGGCCACCTTCGCGGATCGCGAAACGAAGACCTTCTTCGATAGCGATTGGAGTGATCAATTCGATATCCATTGTTACGTTATCGCCAGGCATACACATTTCTACACCTTCAGGAAGGTTTACAACACCTGTTACGTCTGTTGTACGGAAGTAGAATTGTGGACGGTAGTTGGAGAAGAATGGAGTATGACGGCCACCTTCTTCTTTAGTCAATACGTATACTTCTGCTTTGAATTTTGTGTGTGGTTTGATGGAACCTGGTTTAGCCAATACTTGACCACGTTCGATGTCTTTGCGGTCTACACCACGAAGCAATGCACCAACGTTATCACCTGCTACTGCAGAATCCAAAGTTTTACGGAACATTTCAAGACCAGTTACTACGTATTGTTCAGCTTTTTCTTTCAAGCCTACAACTTCTACTGTGTCGCCTACGTTTACTTGACCACGTTCAACACGGCCAGTTGCTACTGTACCACGACCAGTGATTGTGAATACGTCTTCCACAGGCATCAAGAAAGGTTTATCAGTATCACGAACTGGAGTTGGGATGTAGGAGTCTACAGCGCCATCAATTCGTCAATTTTAGCTACATATTGAGCATCGCCTTCCAAAGCTTTCAAAGCGGAACCTACAACGATAGGTACTTCGTCGCCAGGGGAATTCGTAGGAGGAAGAAGTTCACGAACTTCCATTTCAACTAATTCGATTAATTCTTCATCGTCAACCATGTCAGCTTTGTTCAAGAATACTACGATTGCAGGAACACCAACTTGGCGAGCCAACAAGATGTGTTCGCGAGTTTGAGGCATAGGGCCGTCAGGCGCGGAACATACCAAGATAGCGCCGTCCATTTGAGCGCACCAGTGATCATATTTTTAACATAGTCAGCATGGCCTGGGCAGTCAACGTGTGCATAGTGACGGTTTTCAGTTTCGTATTCAACGTGTGCAGTGTTGATTGTGATACCGCGTTCGCGTTCTTCTGGAGCTTTATCGATCATGCTGTAATCTTGGAAATCAGCTTGACCTTTTTCAGCCAATACTTTAGTGATTGCAGCTGTCAAAGTAGTTTTACCATGGTCAACGTGACCGATTGTACCGATGTTAACATGCGGTTTCGTACGTTCAAATTTTTCTTTAGCCATTAGGATTATATCCTCCTTCACAAAAACAAATTACATTCTAGTATTAATATAATATATTAACCCTAATTTATCAATGGAATATGAGATTCCCTTATACATTATTATACCATATATAGAAAAACTTCTAAAAATACAAATATTCTTCTAAAATAAAAAAAATTGACAAATGTAATCCTTACACTCATCAGCTTCAATTTGTATTTTATGGAGAAATAAAAAAATCCTCACCAATGTGAGGTTTAATGGTGGCGGCACACGGATTTGAACCGCGGACACACCGGGTATGAACCGATTGCTCTAGCCAACTGAGCTATGCCGCCATGTATGGAGCTAGTGACCGGGATTGAACCGGTGACCTTATCCTTACCAAGGATACGCTCTGCCGACTGAGCTACACCAGCACAATGAACGATCATTTCACTGTGAATTTTTGTGGTTGCGGGGACAGGACTTGAACCTGCGACCTTCGGGTTATGAGCCCGACGAGCTACCAACTGCTCCACCCCGCTATAAATGGTGGAGGAGAAGGATTCGAACCTTCGAAGTCGAAGACGGCAGATTACAGTCTGCTCCCTTTGGTAGCTCGGGAATCCCTCAAAATAAAATGGAGCTGGCGATAGGAATTGAACCCACAACCTGCTGATTACAAGTCAGCTGCTCTACCAATTGAGCTACGCCAGCATCATTACGACAAGATGTATTTTATCATCCGTCTCACTAAGTGTCAAGAACTTCTTAAAAACTTTTTTAAAGTTTTTTTGTTCACTGCGGTAACCCTTAGTGCTTAATCATAATAACATGAAACGATACCCTATGCAAGTATTTTTTCTAAACTTTTTAAACTTCATTTTTTCCTCATTGGCAATCATAGATAAAGATAGATAATTGCTAATATAGCTACTATTATCCGATAGTACCCAAAGGAGGATAAAGACTGGTACAGCCATGATAAACGAAAAATCAGCAGCAGCTCTTCGAGTACAACCGATTAACATGCCCCCTGCAATGGTAGCGCCAGACCGAGAAAACCCAGGCCACAAACAGAGCATTTGATAGAGCCCAATCTGGAAGCACCAATTTGAATGAACACTTCAAACACATCGGCATGGGCACCTTCAAAATTAAGCATATGCCCGATAATAATCATATGCCCTGTACTAGATACAGGAATACATTCTGTTATACCTTCTATAACACCTAAAATGAGGGCAATTACATATTGGTCCATGATATCACCTACCTTTTATATGTGGTCATACTCATGGCAATATATAATGCCCTCAGCAATCAATATAACTCTATTAATCAATAACCATAACACGATCAGGCTTAGTGATTGTCTACCGCCATGTTTGGATCATTATTGTGTTCTAAGTACAATTGATCACCTTCGAGATGACCGCCAATACAACAATCGGATATGTTTTAATAGTCTTTAATAGTTCAAGAGGATTTAAATTTAATATCGGTTGCAAACAATACATTAATACCATCGATAAGAACAACTTCTGTATCAGCGACTGCACGACGAATTACTTCTTCTGCAAGTTGTGGTCTTTCATCACGAGGTACTAATAAAAACTCTTCTTCAATAAGTTGTTTTGCCTCTAAGTACTTCCACCCTTTTTGTTCAGATAATTCACGAATTAACAAACTTTTACCAGAACCAGGACCACCAACGATAAACAATATGCGTTCATCATCATCTTGAATTTGTTCCCAACGTTCTCTTACATCTTGAACTGTAACCATATCCCTTGCCTCCTCGCTGTAACCATTCCTACTTAACTGGACGGTCAGATAACATAACGGATTTGATATATTGGTTTTTATCATCTAGGGCAAACTGCAAATATGAGTCGCTTGCCGCTGGATTTTTATATTCATATACAGTAGACGTGCCCGCATTTGTTGTAGATTCAACAATACGAGTAGGCATACCATATACAAAGAGCAATAAGTATTTAGTATCCCCCATCGCAATGCCGCGACGAGTAGGTGTGTAAATATTTAATAGAACACGATTGATGAGATTTTTTTTATCAACACTCACGCCATATTCGTTATAACCAATAAATGTGGACCCAAACAACATACCTTGATGTTTCCAATCATTATTGGGATCATTAACAAAATAATCATTCAATTTATAGCCACGCAACACAAAATCATCAGCAGTCAATTTACCTGCTTCAAAATCATATACTGGAGCTTTAGGCAATCCAAATCGCGGCCATACTTGCCCACTAATCATATTAACAACAGCCTCTACATTGCTTTGTTTGATGGTGAAAGCAATATATTCTTTCTGTTGCCCTAGCATAGATTGTTGTTGGCTATTATTATTTGTATTCTCTATCGAACTATTAAATTCCTTTTTTCGAGACCATGAATTTTCGGAATGACCTTCATATAGGAATATATAACTTTCATTTTTTAAATCACGCCACATCGCAATAGGGCTACCATAGGCAAATACCAATTCCATGCGCGTACTACCAACACCAATATCGCGTACAGTGTGGCTGCCTTTTTTCGTACTATGAATATTAGTAATAGTATTCGGTTCAAAGAAATAAGTAGCACCTTGACCGCGTAATTGATTATTTACTAAACGCTCTTGAGCAGGTCCCGTATAAACGGTCACCTCCAAGTCTTTCATATAGTACGTCGTAAAGTTATCACGAACCACTGTTTTTTCTACATCTTTAGGCGCTACAAACTGATCTCCTAGGCGATACCCATCAATAGCATAATCATCTTCAGACCCTAAAGCTGGCAAATTATTAGCCGTATAAGACTTACCAATATCAGCCAAGTTATTTTGCGTTACACTAGGCAATGGACCTTCATTTTCGCTAGCTGCTTGCCAAAACTGTATGGAATCACCAAACTCGGTAACCGCCATTTGTTCAGCTAGCCATCCTGTTTTAGTGCTTTCCTTTTTTATCTTTGTATCGATTTTAACAGCTTTAATCGGTGCATTATCTATATATGCAACAGACTCAGCCGCATCAGTTCCCGCTGCTTCTACAGTTGTCTTATTATCCGTATGTGCAACATCATTTGCACTCTCTGTAGATTCCACCGCAGTTTGTTTCACAGTCGAAATAGCCGGCTCTGCTGCATACCCTACCGATGTAGCAGATAAGCCTACTAGAAGTGCCGCTACGATACGGCTCTTAATAGAATGATTCATCGATTACTCTCCAATTGTGCACGCAACCATGTCAACCATGGCTCTAGTCCATTATGGGCCGTGCAACTTACTTCAAAAATCTCTCCTGTTGGATTCAAATTACGTATATCTTGTATGGCCTTATCTTTTTTGAAAGGTACATAGGGCAATAAATCTATCTTATTAATGAGGATAGCCTTTGACTCTTTAAAGATTAATGGGTATTTAAGAGGCTTATCCTCACCTTCAGTAACAGATAATACAGTTACCTTCATGCTTTCACCAATCTCAAATTCTGCAGGGCATACAAGGTTACCTACATTCTCGATAATGATCATATCGAGTTCATCAAGATTTAAATCACCTAGTGCATCTTGAATCATTTGTGCATCAAGATGGCAACCTCCCACTGTATTGATTTGAATAACAGGAACGCCTAATTCATGAATCCGTTCCGCATCCTTAGCAGTAAATAAATCACCTTCAATAACAGCAAGGCGGTAATCTTTTTTCAAATCATGTAAAGTTGCCTCCAATAGAGATGTTTTACCAGCCCCTGGAGAACCTAATAGATTAAATACAAAAATATTTTTTTCCTTAAACAACTGTTGTAAGGACTCTGCAATGGCATCATTTTTTGCCAATACATTAGTTTTAACTTGAACTTGCATGCCTAACCTTTCTATCAATCGATATCCATGGAGGTCACTTGTAGTTCGCGGCCACCAATGGTTTGTACGAAATGACTGTCACAATAGGGACAGATAAACTTATAATTTTCTACAGGAAATGTTTTATCACAATCCAAGCACTTTCCTTCAATAGGAATCGTGTTAATTTCTATACGAGAACCTTCTGCGGCAGTCCCTTTTGTAACGGCTTCCCAGCAAAATAGGAGAATCTGGCTCTACTCCACTCATAAGGCCCAAATCGAGTTGAACGGAATGAATCACAGATGCATCGTGTTGTCGTAACGTATCGAGGGCTACATCAAGTATACCTTCTGCTATAGACATCTCATGCATGGTATGCCTCATATACAGCTTCAAGCATCATAGTAGTCGTTACAGAGCCTACACCACCAGGCACTGGAGTAATTGCAGACGCAATATCTTTTACCGCTTCATAATCAACATCGCCTACCGTCTTACCTTCTAGTTCATTAATGCCTACATCGATAACAACAGCACCTGGCTTAATCATATCTGCTGTAATCATATGAGCACGACCAGCTGCAGCAATGACGATATCGCCACGTTTTACTTGTTCTGCCAAATCAGGGGTTCTGGAATGGCACATTGTAACCGTTACCATGTGCACCAAGGTCATAAGAGCTACTGGTTTGCCAATCCTGGCTACGACCGATTACTACCACATGTTTCCCCTCTACAGGAATATCATAGTGGTTTAAAATCGCCATGCACGCCTTGGCAGTACAAGGGGCAAAGCCACCCCTTTGCCGGCAGTTACAAGGACCAATATTATACGTAGTTAGACCATCGATATCTTTTTTAGGATCTAGCATATCGATAAGAGCCTCTGTATCAATGTGTTTAGGCATCGGCATTAACGGTAAAATCCCATGAACAGCCGCATCATTATTTAATTCTTGCAATGCTGTAACTACTTCACTTCATGTAGCCGTTTCAGGTAATTGTTTTAACACAAAGCCATAGCCAAAGTTCTTGGCTGTCTTTTCCATAAATGTAGCGTACATATGAGCACCGTGGTCTTCACCAACGAGTAATACTGCCATAGTAATTACAGAGTCGCCAACTGCTGCAACTTTTTCTTGTAAAATCGCCTTGTGAGCGTCTGCTACTGCTTTACCGCGTAATTCGATCATAAGTATCTCCATTCATTCAAACTATCTATAAAATAAGGTGCCTCCGGAGGCACCTAAGTCTATTCTATTATATAACGAACTGTCTATAATTTCTAATTATGACCGAATTCGTTTTATCTACGGAAATGAACAGTAATTGCTGTACCAGCCTGAACAGTTGTACCGCTACTTTCATCTTGAGATGTAGCCGTACCAGTTCCATCCGGTTTAAAGGCAAGTCCCGCCTTATGTAACCAATCACGCACTTCACCATAGGTAAAACCAGTAAAGTTAGGCAATGTAACAGAACCATCACTTCCCGGTTTTGGTTCAGGTAATGTATTAGCAGCTTTAACAGCTACTGGTGTACTTTCTTTAACATACGGACTCATTTGGTAATACCGTACAAGTTGAGATACGATGTCCTTAAATACAGGGGCTACAATTTGACTACCATAATAAGAACCCTTTTGTGGGTCATCAATAACGACAAGAACTACAAATTTGGGATCCTCTACAGGGCCAAAGCCAATAAAGGACGCAATGTATTGTCCGTCGAGATAACCGCCATGTTTGGTATCTAGTTTTGCGCCGTACCAGTTTTACCGCCGAGTGATAACCTTCTACCATCGCTTTTGTACCGCCACCTTCGGATGCTTCTTTTCTAGAATATCTACAATGGTTTTAACTGTTTCCTCCGGAACTGGTTGTCCACAACAGATGTTTCAGTCGTACTTGTTACATCGCCTTGAGTTACTATAAGACTTGATGATATGTGGTTGCATCATAGCCCACCATTAGAAAGTGCACCAAAGGCGCGAACCATTTGTAATGGTGTAACCGCAATACCTTGACCGATGGACATAGTCGCAACGTCTAGCTTACTCATATCCTCTGGATTATACAAGATACCTGCTCCTTCACCAGGCAATTCAATACCTGTTTCAGAGCCAAAGCCATAATCACGTATATATTTCGAGAGAATATCTGCACCTGTTAGTACCAATTTCAGCCATACCAGTATTAATAGAGTACTTCAAAATATCTAGCAAACGAACAGGACCATATCCCTCGCCATTTCCAGTTTCTAATGATATGTCCATTGGCAGCGAAGGCCCTTTATCGTTATACACAGTGTCTAACTTCCATTTGCCTGCTGCAAGAGCTGCAGATGCAATGATAGGTTTGAATGTAGAACCTGGTTCATATAAATTGGTAACCGCAATATTTTTGAAAGCCTCTTCGCCACTTTGGTTGTAATTATTAGGATCATAACTTGGACGATTGGCCATCGCTAATATTTCACCGGTCTTTGGATCCATAACGATAACGCTCGCATGCTTAGCCCCTGTATCAACCATCGCCTTATCAAGAGCGCGTTCTGCAATAAATTGAATTGTTGCGTCGATGGTTAAGGTTACGCTTTACCCTTATCTGGTAAAATTTAGATGAGTACGGAACCAAAGATGGCATTCCCTTTATTATCAGTGCTACAATTTCTTGTTGTACGCCCCTTTAATTCGTCATCAAGAACCATTTCTAGACCATCGAGACCTTTATCATCAGTGCCGACAAAGCCTAATACTTGTGCCGCTAAGACACCATTTGGATAATAGCGCTTAGATTCTTCAACGAAATTGAGGCCTGCAATATTGTTATCCTTAATAACTTGTTGTACCGCTTTTGATTTGTCTGCATCCATCATACGATTCAACCAGACAAAGGCGGTATCCTCTTGCAAAGCTTTCACAATATTCTCTTTTGACATCGTTACGTACGGTGAATGGATCCGCAATCTCTTGAGGACTGCTTAATCATCTTCGGATCCGCATATAAAGATTTTGTAACTACACTCATCTCCAAAGGCTTGCCATTACGGTCATAGATTGTACCGCGCGGCGATTGTAATTTTCTATCTACTTGAACTTGTAATAAGTTTTTCTTCTCTAGGTCAAAGGTATCAAAGACCAACTGTGCTAAACGCCCGATAAGGACAGAAGGCAACGGTCATGAGTATGGCAAGACACCAAGTAGTTACGACTCCAATCACTCATGCGTAATAACGCTTTATTTAATAACTTCATCATTTCTCCACTGGACGGCGTAACTTATGGTCTAATGCATCATATAATGCATCTGGTTCATTGGGAATCACTCCATTTTGTACTTGACCTAATAAACTGCAATCCTTCCCCACTTTTCCCCTGCAAGCAATAACTCGTTCGTCATAATTTAAATCCTTTGTATGGATAGGCATCTCTAAACTAAGATCTGCCATACATTCACCAAGCTAAGGTACCATCAGTCGCTGCATAAGGCTTCCCACAGCCCTAACACATCAGCACAAACCTTGGCTAATTGCTACCATGCAGTTCGCATGATTTGGCTATCACGGAATTCACCACTACGAGCCTCTTTACGGATCCACTTCTTCTCATTAGCTTCCCATTTTGTACAAAATGGTGAAAGCGCATATGATTTTACAATCAAGCTACGGCGCACAAAGCCTTAGGGTAACCTAAACGAGTAAGCAAGGTTTCTGTCATTTCAGCACCTAATGTATCATGGCCACGATCCGTTAAACGTCCGTTAATAACAGCTCGTACCGCCGGCATACCCTTTGCTACATCGTGTAACAGTGCACTAACGCAATATCAAATCAGGTTCTGTATTAGATACAACAGCTAATGTATGATACCAACCATCAAATTCGTGAAAGTCTTTTTCTTGTGGTAAATTCACAAGATGGTATAGCTCTGGTAAAATAGGCACTTCACGAGCGATGCCATTTTCTACAACGCGACAAGAGCACTCAGCTAAGTGAGATTGTACTAATACATCAAGGCCCTTAGCCACAGCAGGCTCTAACAGGAGTCGGTCCAGTTCACTACGAACTCTCTCGAGAGATAACCCAGGCACACGATAAAATGCCTTTGGCATAGCTTCTAATAAGTCTTCGGTAGGTAAGAAATCTAGCTTTGCCACAAAACGACAGGCTCTAAATAATCGCAATGCATCCTCTTCGAAACGTTTCTGCGCATCGCCAATGGTACGCAAGGTCTTATGCTTGATATCTCGACGTCCACCCTACTAGGTCTATGACCTCACCAAAACGATTCATCGCCATGCCATTGACAGTAAAATCACGACGCAACACATCTTCTTCTAAGGTATCGGCATAAGTAATTTCTTCGGGACGATGGCTATCCGCTCCATATCGTTCAGTTCGATACGTTGCAATTTCATATTGCTTACCTTCTAAGTAGCTACTACTACACCAAAAGATTTTCCTACGAAGTCTGTCGTTTGAATACCATGACCGCGAAGAACCTCAATCACTGTATCGGGACGTGCAGACGTCACAATATCGAAGTCATGTGGGCTTTTGATGCATCAAAATATCGCGTACTGCTCCACCAATGATATAAGCTTCATAGCCTGCTTCTTCTAATACGGTCAATATTCGATTTGCCTGTTCCATCATGCACGCTCCTTTCTGAACTAGTCTAACCTTTATTTTACTACAAATGAAAGCATGAAAAAAGTGCAATCCTTATAAGGATTGCACTCGTTCTGCAATAGCTGTACCTGTCGGTGTCACCGCAAGACCCCCATCACTTGTTTCACGCAATGCTGCTGGCATAGCGCGACCGATATTATTCATTGCTTCAATAACTTCATCTGGTGGAATTTGACTTTCAATATTCATCAAAGCCAATTCAGATGCAGTAATGGCATGAACTGCATAGAAACCATTACGTTTAACGCACGGTACCTCTACAAGCCCTGCTACTGGATCACAGGCAAGGCCCAATAAGTTTTTCATGCACAATGCGATAGCATGTCCTACTTGACGAGGCGTACCGCCCATCATTTCTACAATAGCACCGGCAGCCATACAAGCGGCCGTACCAATTTCTGCTTGGCAACCGCCAACGGCACCGGCCACACAAGCGCGATTCGCTACGACATTGCCAATGCCAGAGGCAGCCAAGAAGCCCTTTACCATAGTTGCTCTATCTAGCTTGTAATGGTCCGCTACTGCTTTCACCGCACCAGGCATAACACCACAAGATCCAGCCGTAGGGCACGCAACAATGCGGAACATCTTTGCATTTGCTTCATTAACAGCAATAGCATAGGTCATAGCCTTGTACGCAATATCACTCATAAATCTTGGTGCTTGGCCATTAAGCTGTGCCGCCTGACCACCGGACATACCAGACGCTGTTTTTTCTGCATAGTCTATACCATCTTGAATAGAACCTTCAAAGATATCTAAACGATGCTCTATTTCACGAATAACCGCTTCTTCACTGCGGTCATAATTTTCTAATTCATAACGCAGTACTACTTCACCAAAGGAAATGTTATTTTCCTCAGCTAAGCGAATAATATCTGCAATTGTATCGTATGCATAACTCATCATTCGCCCTCCTATAACGCTTCAAAGGTCATCACATCTTGAATGCCTGGACACTCGCGCATAAACTGAACGGTAATAGGATTTACTACTGTATCGGTAGTAATGACCATCACTGCATCCTTGTGCTTACCCTTCCGAAACACACGCATCGTTGCAATATTAATATCGGACTCACTCAATGCCTGGCTCACCAAAGAGATAGCGCCAGGTCTATCTTCATGGAATACAACAAGAGTAAACTCATCGCCAGTAATAGACATATCATTGCCATCTACTTCAGTAATCATAATTTGACCGCCACCAAGAGATCGACCTATCACAGTCATATGACGATTATGTTCATCGTACATATCAAAACGAACTACATTAGGATGACCTACATCAAGAGGAGACTCGATAAAGTTATATTCCATGCCCTCTTTTTCAGCTAATTTATGAGCAACACGAATATTTGTATCATCCTCTTTAAAGCCTAATAAGCCCCCAATCAAGGCACGGTCTGTACCATGGCCTTTATAAGTCTTAGCAAAAGAGCCATATAAGGTTAAGTCTACCTTTTTAGGTGTGGAACGGAAAATGCACCGCGCCATCTTACCTAGCCGCGCAGCACCAGCTGTATGCGAACTAGACGGGCCAATCATAACAGGCCCTATAATATCAAAAATACTATTCATACACGCCTCTATATACACATAAATAATGTGAGAAAATCTTACTTTACCTATAGTATAACAATCGATATTGATTAATGTCTATATGCACATTAGAGGCATTTTTGTTTGTCCTAAATGGACAAACAACTTATTCAAGATACATTAAACTTCTTTAACATCTCGATTTTTTAAGAAAATACAAAATACATTTCTATATTTTCTCTTTCAACTAATAGGTCCCATCCCCTAAAGAATTAATATCAGCAATAATATTAAAAATAAACATTAGGATAAGGCAAATTATTATAGGGAGAACAGTATAAAAATCCCATTTTGCCTTTTTTATAAGTACATCCTTTCTTTCCTCATCCAATGCTGAATCTTGAATAATAGCCCCTCTTCTTAGCCACAATTCTACAAGCCAAAACAGGGCTCCTGTTATGCTTAATATTTTAGCTACAACCCATTGATAATATGGTGTATTTAAAAGAATGAACCAAAAAATACCAAACCCAACTTCCGTATAAAGCATTACTTTAGATCGTTTAATATTAACTTTCTTTAGCTCAAAATAAGGATGCTTTATAAAATAGAGGCAGTATAAAAACATTAAAAACAGTGAAATACCAAACACAGCGCCCCCCTATAAAACTACAAATCATTACGTAAAAAGAAATAAATACCGTTACGAATAATTATATAAGTAGAACTCATCTAGTAGCAACTCAATTCCCTGCCACCCCATTACTATTCTCGTAAACGTTGTTCTAAGAGTTTGTATATTGATGGGACTTATGTTCCACAAACGTTTTACTAATGGGCACCACCTATTGAGTGCCGACTTACGCGTCGTATGGAGGCATGAGATAGGTGGTGCCCATTAGTAATCTAGTTGTCGTAATAATGTCGGACCCCATCAATATACAAAATCTAATAGATAGCTTTCACAAAAATAGTAAAAAACGCACCTTAGGCGAACCTAAGGTGCGTTATTTATAACAACAGTCCTAAATCATAAAAGAGAGGGGAAGTAGGACTGTAGTTAACAGATTAATAGATCCTATTAGCCCAAGATAGCTTTCATGTCAGCTTCTGGAGTTGTAATTGGATGTAATTGGAATTTTTCTACCAAAATGTTCAATACATTGCTGGAGAAGAATTTAGGCAAGGAAGGTCCGATGTAAATGTTACGGATACCCAATGCTAACAATGTTAACAAGATACATACCGCTTTTTGTTCGTACCAGGACAATACCAATGTCAATGGCAAGTCATTTACATCACATTCAAATGCACCAGCTAAAGCTACTGCTACTTGAATAGCGGAGTAAGCATCGTTACATTGACCCATATCAAGGATACGAGGGATACCACCGATTTCGCCGATGTTCATGTCGTTGAAACGGAATTTACCACAAGCCAATGTCAATACTACAGTATCATTTGGAGTTTGTTTAACGAATTCAGTGTAGTAGTTACGGCCTACTTTAGCACCGTCACAACCACCTACTAAGAAGAAGTGTTTGATTGCGCCAGCTTTTACAGCGTCGATTACTTTATCAGCAATACCCAATACTGTGCCATGACCGAAACCAGTAGTTACTTCGTGACCACCGTTGATGCCAGTGAATTCTTGAGCTTCTTTGTAGCCGCCCAATTCGATTGCGCGTTCAATAACAGCGGAGAAGTCTTTAGTGCCATCAGCTTTTTCTTCTACGTGTGCACAGCCGTCGAAACCTACCATATCTGTAGTGAAGATATTAGCTCTGTAGTTTTCTTTTGGTGGCATAATGCAGTTTGTAGTGAACAAGAATGCGCCAGGAACGTCAACGAATTCTTTTTGTTGGTTTTGCCATGCAGTACCGAAGTTACCTTTCAATTGAGGATGTTTTTTCAATTCAGGGTAAGCGTGGCAAGGTAACATTTCACCATGAGTATAGATGTTTACACCTTTACCATCAGTTTGTTCCAACAATTGATTCAAGTCGTGAAGGTCATGACCAGTTACAACGATGAAAGGACCTGGTTCTACAGTCAAAGGTACTGTAGTTGGTACTGGAGTACCATATGTTTCAGTGTTAGCTTTATCAAGAATAGCCATGCATTTCAAGTTGATTTGACCGAATTCCATCAACAAGTTCAACCATTCTTCAGCACTGTGGTCTTTAGCGAATTCTACCATGCCTTTGATGAACCAAGCATCAACTTCAGGATCATGGAAACCAAGGCGTGCAGCATGCCATGCATAAGCGACCATACCACGCATACCTAACAATAATGTGGAACGAAGGGATACGATATCTTCTTCACCTTTCCATAATTGTTCCCAATCGAAGTTTTGAGCTGCGCTATCGATTTTTGCATGATAAGCGTTTACTTCGTCGATGAATTCTTGAACGCGGTCTTCAGAGAAGTTTACGTTTGTTACACACATGAACAAACCACGCATTAAATAGTCAACGCCTTCTTTAGTTTGGCCTTTTACGTCTAAAGCGCGTGCTAAACCAACTAAAGCAGCAGTTAATTCGTCTTGTAAGTTAGCAACTGGTGCAGTTTTACCACATACACCTTGTACAGTACAGCCGCCTGGTGCTGCAGATTGTTCGCATTGATAACAGAACATGCTCATTTAAAAATCCTCCTTTGCGAGACTTCCTCGCATTCAAGCTAGATAATATAAAACCTATACATTACACTGATGAATTATCAGGTGTCTGATTGATTACATTTGAAAGTATAACGTAAAGATGATACAATTTCTGTAGCTTGAGCAACAAATAAAAAACTTTTTCAAAATTTTTACCTGGCTCCCCTTTCGGAACAGGTAGGTCATTTGACCTTATACTATTATTATACAATAATCAATTTAATTTACTATAGACTTCGTCACACCGGAGGTGCTCATGAAGCAAATACTTTCAAATGACATTATCAACCAATATCTGCCCACTCTTATACACTGTCCTCTATTCAATAAATTAGGTGAGCCTGAATTAAAAGGCTATTTACATAATGCAAAGGTTATTGTTCATAGCTATAAAAAAAATGATTTTATTGCCCTCTCTGGGGATCCTATGGAAGGCATTGGCGTTATTCTCGAAGGCAGTGCGTTACTGACACGTGAAAATGTTATGGGCCAACGCGTTATTATGGCTAACCTTGAACAGTCTGATATTTTTGGTGAAGCATTACTATTTAGTAAACAACCATTATGGCCTGCTACGATTAAAGCTACGAAGGTTAGTAAAAATTATGTTCATTCCTCTTGAAACATTTATTGATACATTGCCTGATTGCCAACAATGCCAAACAAAAATCTTGTCCAACCTATTAGAGGATTTGTCTGAAAAAGCTATTCTCCTCACAAGAAAGGTTCATTATCTTACCTTGAAAGGTATGCGCGAGAAGATTTTCGCGTACTTAACAGACATTTATAAACGTCAGCAGTCTACAACAATCCATTTGCCACATAACCGTGAGCAAATGGCAGAGGTACTCAATGTATCTCGCACAGCACTTAGCCGCGAACTCGGGCGCCTAAGAGATGAAGGCATTATCGATATTACAGGCCGTACAGTAACACTAAAAGACGTGGAAGGAATCGAAGAATTCGGTTTTAATAGCTTCTAGCATATCTTTTAACCTATAATAAAACTAAAAATATACAATAAACGTAAAAAGGTCTCCCTATATAATCTAGGGAGACCTTTTAGTATACAGTTATTATTTCTTTAGTATTAATTCTTTAGTATTAGTTCTTTACAATTAATTTTACACATTAGAACCAATGAGATAAATCGAATTCTTCACCAATCGTAGCTTTCACATGAGCACGACCTAAATATAGGCCAAGTAATGTTAAACTGATTTTAGACATAGGTGTATGATCAAATACATCTGCTAAATCTAAGAGAACTGGAGAAATATCATCCATAATATCACGTGCTTCTTGACCTCTGAAAGCAGTCGGTTTACTCTTCATAAGAGCGATGAGATCTCGTTGTACCATAGAATCAGAAATGCGAGTTTGTCTAAAGAATCGTGGTGCTAAAGACTCATCAACCAATGCCAATTTATATAGATTGGAGTTCAAGCTACGTACTACATAGCGCGGATCCACACCATGACCATCGGTAGCACGGAAGAGTTCCTCCTTGGAGAAACCACGATAATTGAACACGAATGGATAAGAATTGGATAATACTTGGGCTAATGTAATCGGTTCACGTTCCTCTTGTGTACAGCGTAAGTAATCTAATTGACGGTAGAAAGAATTATTTTGAGGTAAATCAGAAATAAATGGCTCAATATATTTCTCTACATAATGTTGGAAATGAATTAATCCATAATTATTAGAGTTTCTAGAATATTGTAGCAATAGTGTCAATGCCATGACTTGGAAATGACCTAATGTCAAATGTGGCAATACACGTAACGCATCAAAGGCTACAAGGTACGGAGTACTAGACTTAGGTGATTGTACTACATCTAAGAACGCACCTAAGGCGGCGGATTTCATCCACTCTGTATTCGTCGCAGCATAAGCCTTTTGCATACTCATCAAGGCTTCTTGAATAACAATATTATCAAGAAGTGCGTTGACTTCAGCTAACTTTGTAATATTAAGAGCTGTTAATGCATCTCTTGTAATAGATTCCACATAATGTTGTGTATCTCCATGCAACACGCCGAAGGCATGAATAAATGGCGCGATTGCCAATTCAATACATTTATCTTCATGTGCCGCTTTAGCCCATTGCCCTGTTGGTACCTCTTCTTCAACCATACTAGTGGCTGACAATTGAGCCTCTATTTCTGAAGCATCAAACAAGCGCGTTTCATCCAATACAGATGGGCCTTCTGCTGTTTTAATCTCATCGACACCACCAATCATTTGTGTAGCCTCAATATTTTCTGCTTCATCAGCTTCAAGAGCCTCTACAGATTCGCCCATAGCAATCGTATCCTCTACAGAATTAGCTCGATTGCGTAGTTCATCTGTAACAGCATCAAGAACAATAGTCTTATCCATCAATGGAGTGGCATGATGCTCACCATTGGAGAGGCCCACATCAGAAACTGCAGGCATTACAATAGTTTCATCCATACCAGGTTCTGTCGAATTATATTCTGGATTCTCTAGAGAATCAGAATTATCTGGAGCAGTTTCATGCGGAATAGATTCAGCAGAAACAGATGTATCTTGAATAGGTTCTTGTCCTTTTAAATCCTTGACTTGATTTAGTCTCAGTCTCGCCTGCATGATGACCTAAGGCCAAGGATATCCTGTTCCGGAGTCTTCCACGTGTAATTGATTGCCATCTCGTCGGTTATAAGATGTATCTTCATGAGTTACCATAGATTCAGAAGCATTATAATCTTCATTATCCTCTAACACAGAGGCCGTATACACATTGGTTCCACCTTCATGTGTAACAGTTACATCACCTACCCTAGATTCATTAGCGGACTTTTCTCTATGATGTTCGCCATCAAACTTAGTAACAGATCTATCACGATGCTCATCTTTAGCTTGGCTTTCACTATCATTACGATTAAAAACGGCGTAACAAATGGCAAAAAATCCAAGCGCTACAACAGCTAATACAAAATATGGTATTACGTTTGACATACTATCCCCCTACATCAACGCTTCATTATATGCAGCACGTTCACCACCAATGCTCTTAGGTCGAACACGACAAGCAGTTACATGAGCCTCACCAATTTCTTTAATACTGAGGCGCACTGGTACAGTAACATGTTTCATATGCATACCTATGAAAGTGTCCCCGATGTCGATACCTGCATCAGCTTTAATAAATTCAACCATCACTGGATCGTCAAAACGTTCATAGGCAGTAACAGCCATGGCTCCACCTGCATGACGTTGAGGTACTACATTAACCTCTTCCTCCCATGTTACTGCACTTCGTTCCATAACAAGAGCTCGATTAATATGTTCACAGCATTGAACGGCCAAATTAAGACCTTTAGCTTTAACAGCTTTATATATTTCATCAAATAGGATCTGAGCCACCTCAATGTGGGAATCAGTGCCAATTTTCTTACCCATAACTTCGCTAGTGGAACACCCCACCACGAATAATTGACCTTCTCGAACCTTTGCCAAATCTAGTAATTCAGCCATCGCTGTACGCACTGACTGACGAATAGTTTCTACAGAAGTCATCATATCGCCTCACTCACTCTGAATGTATAAATCTATATGTATATTATCACAAAATGGATAGAATCGGTAGACTTTACTCTACTAAGCAAAAGGTGAATCTAACATAATAATATATAAACTATAAAAGTAATTTCATATATTACTATCATACTAATAAACAATGTAATAATCATTAAATATATACATGTACAGTGATAGTTATTGAATATCTATAGAAAAAAAAGAGGCTTGCATTAGCAAGCCTCTTTCAATCACTCAACGGTGATATTAGATTTTTCTATAAGGTTTTTGGCCTTGTTCGTAGAAGTTGTTACCTTCAGTATCGCCAACTACGATGCAAGGGAAATCTTCAACTGTCAATTCAGCCAAAGCTTCTGGACCAAGTTCACCATAAGCAAGTACTTCGTATTTTTTGATGGATTTTGCAATCAATGCTGCAGCGCCACCAACTGCTGCGAAGTATGTGCAACCATTTTTCTTCATGGATTCAACTACTTCTGGTTTACGGGAACCTTTACCGATCATGCCTTTGATACCTTGATCAAGCATTGTTGGTGTATAAGCATCCATACGACCAGAAGTTGTAGGACCAGCGGAACCAATTGGATCACCAGGTTTTGCAGGTGTTGGGCCAAGGTAGTAAACGAATTTGTTAGTCCAATCGATTGGTAATTTTTCGCCACGTGCTAAAGCTTCAGTCATAACTTTATGAGCAGCGTCACGAGCGGAGTAAATTTTGCCAGTAATAAGAACGCTATCACCAACTTTTAATTTACGGGAAAACTCTTCATTATATTCTTCAGTATTAATGCGAATTGTTTCAGCCATTGTAATTACCTCCTACCGATTAAAGTACTACGTGTTTATGACGAGCAGCATGACACATAATAGTAACAGCAACAGGAAGGCCGGCGATATGAGTTGCACCCCATTCGATGTTTACACCGATACAAGTTGTTGTGCCGCCCAATTGTGGACCGATACCAGTTTTGTTAACCATTTCCAAAATTTCTTCTTCCAATTTTGCATACTCAGGATCTTTGTGAGGAGTGCTAATATCGCGAAGCAAAGCTTTTTTGGACATAACAGCTGCTTGGTCCATAGTACCACCAATACCAACGCCAAGTACGATTGGAGGGCATGGGTTAGGGCCAGCATGTTTTACGATTTCAAGAACTGCATTTTTAACGCCTTCAACGCCATCTGCAGGTACCAACATAGCTACGTCAGATTTATTTTCAGAACCGAAGCCTTTAAGTTCTACGTTGATTTCTACTTTATCGCCAGGAACGATATCGATGTAGATGATTGCAGGTGTGTTGTTTTGAGTGTTTTTACGGTTGAACAATGGTTCTGCTACAACGGATTTACGAAGGTAACCTTCTACATAACCTTGAGCAACACCTTCATTGATAGCTTCTTTAAGATCGCCACCAACGAAATGAACATCTTGACCTACTTCTACGAATACCAATGTCATACCAGTATCTTGGCAGTATGGACGATCTTCAGCATCAGCAATTTCTGCATTTTTGATGATTTGATCGAGAACGATGCAACCAACTGGAGACTCTTCTGTTTCACGGCCTTTTTTCAAGCCTTCATAGATGTCTTTTGGCAAGTGGTAAGCTGCGTCCATACACATTTGACGGACTGTTTTTGTGATTTCAGATACTTGAATCTCGCGCAAGATAATCCCTCCTCAGGAACATAGTTGAATATTAATTCTAAATTACCGTGAGATAACTTTTAACTCTCAAGTGTATAAGACATATGTTTCTCATACACATCGAGATTAACTCTATGCATCAATCGTAACACACAACATACATGCTTTCAACGGCTTAACTATACAGTTTTCTCAATGCTTTTTCATGTTTTGAGAATTATTTTCATGAATATCGCTGTATATATTTCGGTATTTCAATAGTTCTTTTTCATCATATTTTCGACTATAAAAACTATATTTTCAATGTGATAAAAGTCATAGTTAATCATAGGTTGAAAGAATTTTTATACCCTATATCTTAATCCACTTTTAGAGGCCAAAATTAGGTTGAAATCACCGTATAAATGCAGAGTATATCTAAGATGATAAATACACTTTCAGACTACTTGATATTATTTTTCAAATAAAAGGTTTAAACTTTTTTGTAATGCATATGTATACCGATTATATTCAATATACTTATATTGCTAACTCTTAGTAAAATATCCCTCAAGATATCTCTATAAACACTGTATTTATCTATGTTTATTCATTTATATAGATTATATTAATTTTAATGACTTACTTATCAAAATTTTTAATAATTGATTTTTTGTATAACGTTATGTGTTTTAGTCATAGTTAACGTCTTTTGATTTATAGTAATTTTAAAAAAAACGCTTGCTTTTATAATTAATCTAACATATAATAACAATCGTACCATTCCTCGATAGCTCAGTTGGGAGAGCAATCGGCTGTTAACCGATCGGTCGTAGGTTCGAGTCCTACTCGAGGAGCCATTTTGGCCCGTTGGTCAAGCGGTTAAGACACCGCCCTTTCACGGCGGTATCCCGGGTTCGATTCCCGGACGGGTCACCATATGGACGATTAGCTCAGCTGGGAGAGCGCCTGCCTTACAAGCAGGATGTCGGCAGTTCGATCCTGTCATCGTCCACCAGACCTAGAAGCAAGCATAAAGCTTGCTTCTTTTTTTTGTATATGTGATATAATAATACCAGTTGTTTTGTTTGTGAATTTTAAAGAGTCTTATTTAGAGGAGGAACTATGTTTCATACATTTGGACGCTATAAACGTTCGCTACTTACAGTACTAGGTGTACTATTGGCATCTACACTCGCTACAGCAAGTGCTGCCACTATTAATATGAGCCAGTTAACATCAAACACCGCTCAACCAGTAGTCATTAACTCTATGCCATCCAATGTAGATACGACTACCCCTACATTACAAGCCGATAATAATGGTCAACCTATTTTAAAGGTTGCAAATACACCTGTTTCAACTCCAATTGTTGGAACACCTGAAAAAGCGACTATCAATACTTCTAATTCTAATTATGATGGTCACTTAGATAATTTCCCTAGTCGCAAAGTTACAATTGTTGTACCTGCAAAATTGCGCAACGAAAACACAGCCCAATTAGGTCGTTACATGACAGACCGTCTATCTAATACGCTTAAGTATCCATACTATGATACAGCAATCGTAAGTACTAATACGCCAACAGCTGAAATTAGAGCTGTTGACCTTGCACAAATTGCAGCTGCACAAAATTCTGAAATCGTTATTATGCCTGTACCATTACAAGACGTATATGTACAAATCAACGGTGTTAATAGCCCATATGCATATAATAATGATGATCGTGAAATGTACATCGCCGCAAAGGTAAATGCACTTTTATATTATTACGATGTAAATGATCAAGTAATTCACACTGTACGTAGCGGATTCAATCAAACTGATGATTCCTTAACAATGCCAACACATAAGGCTGTATGGAACAAAGTTATGACTGTATTACTTGATAAATTACCGTACAAACGTATTCCAACAGATCGCGACCGCTATCAAGTACCTGGCATCAACTCTGAAGCTCCAGTAGTACTTGATTTCCAAGTAGAACAACCTAAGAATACAGCGTATTCCTTAAAAGGTGTTAGCGTATTATAAGAGACACTAAAAAGACCGTTAAGCAATTGCTTAACGGTCTTTTTGTATTCACCTATTAACGATACATAACTTAGTGAATCAAGCCGATTAATCTAAGTTGATGCTCTGTAAAACCAGCATTTCTTAAAAGTGCAGTAAATGAACTACGGAAGGAATCAGATAAATCGCTTACGTAATAAATTGAATCATCATCTTTTGCACTTGCTGTACTTGTATTAGTAGTCGCAGCATATTTAGCATTATTAGCTTCATTTTGTTTAACCATGTTAGCTCTAAAAGCATCATTTGTAGGAGTTTCTACTGGTGGGCGAACCGAGTCAGTATATTTATAACCATAAGATGCGTCTACATGTGTTCCTAGTGTAGATGCACCAAAACAGCATGCTAATACAGCAAAAGCAATGAAAGATTTTTTTGATACGTTCATTAGAAAACCTCCAAATTAACACAATAAGTCATTAAATTTAAATGACAAATTTTAGTATAAGCAGATGACCTTAATGTTAGATGAGTGTTTCCTATAAACAAAATGAAATTCTAAAGAAAAAGGCTAGCCCTATGGCTAGCCTTTTTCTTTATAGTTGTTTAGTTACATGCAGGCGCAATAATGCACGTTGCAATGCTGCTTCTGCGCGTTCTACATCGATATCTGGTGTAGGATTTGCCAAACGGCCTTCAGCACGCTCTTTAGCTCGACGAGCACGGTCCACATCAATGGATGATGGATCTTGGCAATCTGGGGTTACAATACTCACCTTATTATGTTCGATTTCACAGAAGCCACCAAATACGGCAAGTTCACGAGATGTTCCATCTGGTTGATCTATGCGTAATGGCGCTAAATCTAATGCGATAATCATAGGTGCATGATTTGGCAAAACACCAAATTCACCATCGATGGCTTTGCCTACAAAGAATGTAGATTTGCCTTCGAATACAATCGCATCAGGTGTAATGATCTGTAGGGTCATAGGTTCCGCCATGGATTATTCCCCCTTCTCTTGCATTTCCTTTGCTTTTTGAACGGCTTCATCAATGGTACCAACCATGTAGAATGCACCTTCCGGCAAATCGTCATGTTTACCATCAAGGATTTCTCTAAAGCCTCTCAATGTTTCGGACAATGGCACATATTTACCAGGAGAACCTGTAAATACTTCGGCTACGAAGAATGGTTGACTCAAGAAACGTTGAATCTTACGAGCGCGAGATACAGTGAGTTTATCTTCGTCAGACAATTCTTCCATACCAAGGATTGCGATAATATCTTGAAGATCGCTATATTTTTGCAATACTTCTTGCACGCCACGCGCTACTTCATAGTGCTCTTCACCAAGTACATGTGGGTCCAAAATACGGCTTGTAGAATCCAGAGGATCCACCGCTGGATAGATACCTAGTTCCGCAATGGAACGAGACAATACTGTTGTCGCATCCAAGTGAGCGAATGTTGCCGCTGGCGCAGGGTCAGTTAAGTCATCGGCAGGTACGTATACAGCTTGTACAGAGGTAATAGAACCTTCTTTTGTAGATGTAATACGTTCTTGCAATGCCCCTACGTCATTAGCCAATGTAGGTTGGTAACCTACGGCAGATGGCATACGACCTAAGAGGGCCGATACTTCAGAGCCCGCTTGGATAAAGCGGAAGATATTATCAATAAACAAGAGCACGTCTTGTTTCTTTACATCACGGAAGTATTCAGCCATTGTAAGGCCTGTAAGACCTACGCGCATACGTGCCCCAGGTGGCTCATTCATTTGGCCATATACAAGAGCTGTTTTGTTGATAACGCCGGACTCTTTCATTTCGTTCCACAAGTCGTTACCTTCACGAGTACGTTCGCCTACGCCGGAGAATACGGAGTAACCACCGTGCTCTGTAGCAACATTGTGAATCAATTCCATGATCAATACGGTTTTACCTACACCGGCACCACCGAAGAGGCCGATTTTACCACCTTTTACATATGGAGCGATAAGGTCAACGACCTTAATACCTGTTTCCAAGATTTTAGTATCTGGAGAAAGGTCATCAAATTTAGGTGCTGGACGGTGAATAGGCCATTTTTCATCAGCTACAACTGGAGCTGGATCATGGTCCACAGTTTCACCCAGTACGTTAAAGATACGACCCAATACACCTTCACCTACAGGAACGGCAATTGCAGCACCAGTATCTTCAGCATCCATATTACGGGTCATACCGTCAGTAGAGCTCATCGCAACACAACGTACAGTATCGTCGCCTAAGTGTTGCATAACCTCTACTACAATTTTTTGTCTATCATGTGCCTTATGATCATGGTAGATGTTGATGGCGTTGTAGATGCTTGGCAAATGACCAGCATCGAAGCGCACGTCTACAACTGGGCCAATGACCTGCACAACTTTACCAATATTATTACTCATCGACAAATGTCTCCTTATTTATTGCAAGGCATTAGCGCCACCAACGATTTCAGAAATTTCGTTTGTAATGCTAGATTGACGTAACTTGTTATATTCAAGCCCTAAGGAATCAATGAGTTCCCCTGCATTGTCTGTAGCAGATGTCATGGCTGTCATGCGAGCACCAAATTCACTTGCTGCAGATTGCAACAATCCATTATAAACAGTAATCTCTAAATATTTTGGTAGCAACGCCTCCAAGACAGATACAGCGGAAGGCATAAAGTCATATTCTTCCCCTTTTACCTCATCTTGTGGTTGCTCTATTGGCAACAAGCGCTCAGCCTGTGCAATTTGCGTCATAGAATTTACAAAACGTGTATAGATCATGATGACTTCGTCAACTTCATGACGTTCGTATAGTGAAAGTGCTTCATGCATAATGGCACGGGCATGTTCATAAGAAGGTTTATCAGAGAAGCCCGCATAGGACTTATCGATATGAATTCCTCTGGATTTCATGCTGTCTCTAGGCTTTCTGCCAGCCGTGATAACACGATATGTATCGGAAGATTTGCCATGCAATTGCTCCATAGCAAATTTCAATACATTAGACGAGAATGCCCCTGCAAGGCCCTTATCAGCACCTATTACTATATAGCACGTACGCTTTATAGGACGTACCTCTAGTAAAGGACTGCTAAAGCCTTCTAAATCACTATTAGACATATGACGCAAGATTTGCCCAATTTTTTCTGCGTAAGGACGTGTAGATTCCGCTTTTGTTTGTGCCTTACGAAGACGAGCAGAAGCTACCATCTTCATCGCTTTTGTAATTTGTTGCGTATTGGTAACACTTTTTATGCGTTTTCGCAAATCTTGTGCACTAGCCATACATTACGCCTCCTTATGAGACACTAATGTATGCGTAGAACCAAATGCTTCTACACATTCTGGGATTGCTTGCTTCAATAGATTTTCAGTATCTTCATCAATTTTCTTAGACGTTTCAATATTCGTGATGATTTCAGGATAGTTAGCTTTTATAAAACGTAAAAGTTCAGCTTCAAACGCTAAAATATCATCCACTTGAATACTTGCTAAATATCCTTTTGTACCAGCGTAAAGGTTAATAACCATTTCTGCTACGCTCATAGGTTCATATTGACCTTGCTTTAACATTTCAGTCAAACGTTCACCGCGGTCTAATTGTGCTTTAGTAGCCGCATCAAGATCGGAACCGAACTGTGCGAAGGCAGCCAATTCACGATATTGAGCAAGGTCCAAACGCAATTGGCCTGCTACTTGTTTCATCGCTTTAGTTTGAGCGCTACCACCTACACGGGATACGGACAAACCTACATCAACCGCTGGGCGGATGCCAGAGTAGAACATATCTGTCCCCAAGAAAATTTGACCATCAGTAATGGAAATTACGTTTGTTGGGATGTATGCAGATACGTCACCGGCTTGTGTTTCAATGATTGGCAACGCTGTAATAGAACCACCGCCAAGTTCTGGTGAAAGTTTAGCAGCACGTTCTAATAAACGACTGTGTAAGTAGAATACGTCGCCTGGATACGCTTCACGCCCTGGTGGACGGCGTAATAATAGAGACATAGCACGGTAAGCAGCTGCTTGCTTAGTTAAGTCATCATATACGCAAAGTACATGTTTGCCTTTGTACATGAAGTATTCACCCATAGCAACACCTGCATACGGAGCGATGTATTGTAATGGAGCACCCTGTAGAAGCACTAGCAGAAACGACGATTGTATAATCCAACGCACCTGTTTCTTCTAATTTTTGTACTACACGAGCTACGGTAGATTCTTTTTGACCAATAGCTACATAGATACAAATAACATCTTTACCTTTTTGGTTGATGATTGTATCAAGAGCGATTGCAGTTTTACCTGTACCACGGTCACCAATGATAAGCTCACGTTGGCCACGGCCAATTGGTACCATCGCATCAATCGCTTTTAAACCAGTTTGCAAAGGTTCATTTACAGATTGACGATCCGCAATACCAGGCGCTGGATGTTCTACAGGACGACGTTCTGTCGCTTGAATAGCACCCTTACCATCGATAGGCTGCCCCAATGGATTTACTACACGACCAATAAGAGCATCACCTACTGGTACGTCCATAATTTTGCCAGTACGGCGTACTTCATCGCCTTCTTTAATCAAGAAGTCGTCACCTAATAGTACGGCACCAACATTATCTAATTCTAAGTTCAAAACCAAGCCATATACGCCGTGTGGTAACTCTAACAACTCACCAGCCATGGCTCTTTCAAGACCATAAATATGGGCGATGCCATCCCCTACGTCAAGAACAGTACCCACGTCATCGACATTGAGGTCAACATCATAGTCCTGAATCTGCTGTTTAATTATAGCAGTGATTTCTTCAGGCTTCATTTTCATATATACCCATTCACCCCTATCTAATAGAGTTCGTTCTTAATAAAGATTTTTCTAATTCCTCTAAACGGCGAGCTACAGAGCCATCGATGCGCTTATCCCCTACTTGGATAACGATACCACCCATAATGGATGGATCTTGACGCACGGATAAGATGACATCTTTTCCTGTTACTTCTCTTAGTTTAGCTTGTACAGATGCTTCTACATCAGCTGTAATTGGTTTAGCTACTGTTACAGTAGCTTCTAAAATACCACGTGCTGCACGTGATTTCTTAATAAACGCTTCGATAGTCGATGCTATATAGCGATAACGACCGCGCTTAATCATCACATAAATAAAGTGTAGAGCAACTTTATCGATACTAGAGTCAAAAATTTTACCAATAAGCTTAATCTTTGCATCTTCTGTAACGATTGGATTCTCTAGAAAGGAACGCAACTCAGGTTGATCAACCATTACGGATGCTACATAACCTAATTGCTCCTCCATGAGTTCCAACTTATTTTGTTCTTGAGCTAATTCAAACATAGCCGAACTATATTTATCTGCTACAATTTCTATGCTCATCGTATCACAACCCTATCGTTTTACTATCAAGTTGACGAATAGCGTCTTCGATCAATTTTGTATTAGTTTCGCTGTTCATATCTTTAGCAACAACTTTACCAGCCATAGCTACAGACAAAGAAACAACTTCATTGCGTAAACTATTCATAGCACGATCACGTTCGATTGCAATATCTTGGCGAGCACGATTTTTTTCTTGTTCAATTTGTTCGCGTGCTGTCGCTAATTGTTCGCGTGTTGTATTTTCTGCTTCTTGAACTGCTTTTTCAACAATTTGTTGTGCTTCTTGACGTGCTTTAGCAATTTGAGCAGCATAATCAGCTTTAAAGCCCTCTGCCTCTACGCGAGCTTTTTCTGCAGCTTCTAAGTCTTTAGCAATACGTTCTTTACGTTCTGTCATCATAGCCAATAATGGTTTATATGCAAAACGAGCTAATAGCCAAACTAATATAAAAAAGTTCAACATTTGAGCAAGAATCGTTCCAAGGCTTAAGTCAACCAAGGTTATTCCTCCTCGTTATTATCTGAATAACAAAATAAATGCTACTACTACACCGATGATAGGCATCGCTTCGATCAAGCCAATCGCTACGAACATAGTAGACATCAATTGACCACGCAATTCAGGTTGACGCGTAATACCTTCAATTACTTTGCTAGATACAAGACCGTCACCGATACCTGCACCAATGGCACCACAACCTACTGCGATTGCTGCTGCTAATGCGAATAAACCTTGAGCTTCCATAATATATCCTCCGTAAAAAATTAATGTTCCTCACTAAGAGCCATCCCCAAGTAGGAGGCAGTAAGAACGGTAAAAATAAAGGCTTGAATAATACCAATAAATAAACTAAAAGCAATCCATACCCATGGTACCGGTACAAACCAAGGCAAATTGTACAATACTTCTAACAGAATTTCACCAGCTACGATATTACCAAATAGACGGAAGGCAAGTGTAACAGGTCTAGCAATCTCTTCAAAAATATTCAGTATTAGCAAAGCCTTATAAGGTCGTACGAAATGCTTGAAATAGGATAAGCCTTTAACTTTAATCCCCATAACCCATACTACTAATGTGCTACATAGAGCTAATGCAACAGTAGTATTAATATCGGATGTTGGTGATGTTAAAGCCTTAAACGTAGGCAATAATCCTAATTCATTTCCTACAAAAATAAATAAGAAAAACGTAAATAACAAGGAACTCACCATTGGCCAATGACGACCTAAGTTCGGAGCTAATTGCCCCTCTAAGCCTTCCAATATAGATTCAACTATATTTTGCAAGCCTACAGGCACCAATTTTCGTCCCCGGGTGGCTAGTACTGTTATCAGTATTACAATAGCCATAGTAACCCATGTAGCAATTAGAGTATCCAAATTAAATGTCAACCCTAACCACTGCACGACTTCATGGTGTCCCGCATGTAATTCCACGTTCTCAACCCCTTCCATAGATATAATAAAAAACCTAATATACTTACAATAAATATAAATATAATATATATGTATCATCATACATCGTTATAGATATATAATCAACACTTGAAAGGTAAACAATTCTAATTTCTCATGAATGTATTGTGTATAATGCATTATTGGAATATATATATAATTTAACACATCATAAGATTAGAAATGTCGACTAAGCCACCAGTAAACAACATATAATGCGGGCTGAATAAGTGCGACACCAACAAACATGCTAATAGCCTCTACGCCGGGAATTTTTAATCCTAAGACTACTAATGAACCAACTAACATAAGACGCCATATCATCTGTCTACGAGCTTTACGAACGGCTTTGTAAGGATCTCCCCTGATACAATGGATTGACCATGCAAAGCTAAACTTAGCAAGTAGAGTACCATTATAAAAATCCCCCAAAACCATCCCCATAGATACTGTTCTAGGCCACATAAAACTTGTATTATACCGCCTAAAAAGGCAATAAAAAAACAAGTTAGTAGCACACGCACTATGAATTTAATATATTGATTCATATATACCTCACTACTTAACTTGTTTATATAACATATAAAAACCCTGTTATAGCTCCAATAAGACCAAATACAATCATACATAACGGTTCAGTTCTAAACCAACCATCCAGTATATATCCAATCCAAATGAAACCACCTATACAGAAAACGAGTGTGAGCCCCGCCGATGTTGCCATGGCGAGGGCTTTCACAAGATCCTTATCCATATTATTTACCAAACCGTTCAGGACGATTAGGATCGCCTAAGAACTCATGGCGCAACGCTTGAATAATGCGTTCAGATGCTTTGCCGTCACCATAAGGGTTAACGGAGTTAGACATCAATTTATAAGCTGCTGCATTGCTCAACAATTCATGAGCCGCTGCGTGTACTGCATCTTTATCAGTACCTACTAGGCGAACCGTACCAGCTTCAACAGCTTCAGGGCGTTCTGTGGTATCGCGCAATACGAGAACTGGTTTGCCAAGGGCTGGCGCTTCCTCTTGAATCCCACCAGAATCAGTAAGAATCAAATAAGATTTAGCCATTAAGTTCGCAAATGGTTCATAATCAAGCGGATCAATTAAGGTAACCCGTTCTACAGAACCAAGTTCCTCTTGTACAACTTGGCGAACCTTAGGATTCTTATGTACAGGGAAGACCACTTGAATATCTTCAAATTCATTAATTAAATCGCGAATAGCTTGGTACACATGGCGCATAGGCTCACCCAAGTTTTCACGTCGATGTGTAGTAACAAGAACTGTACGTTTTTCAGGATCTAATGCATTGATAGCAGCATCATCAAACACATAATTATCTTGCACTGTTGTATCAAGGGCATCGATAACAGTATTTCCTGTTACATATAGATGATCTGTGTTAATGTTTTCTTTTTTAAGATTGCTTTCAGAACTAGCTGTTGGTGCAAAATGATAGGTTGCAATAGAGCCAGTTAATTTACGGTTCATTTCCTCTGGGAACGGAGAATAAATATCTCCAGTACGAAGGCCCGCTTCTACATGGCCTACAGGAATCTCTTGATAGAAGGACGCCAAAGCACCTGCAAAGGTCGTTGTTGTATCACCATGTACAAGAACTACATCAGGTTTAGCTTCTTCTAATACATCTTTAAGGCCCATCAATGCACGGTTTGTTACATCGTACAATGTTTGACCTTGGCTCATAATATTTAAGTCGTAATCAGGGGTAATATTGAACAAGTTCAGTACTTGATCGAGCATATCGCGATGTTGTGCCGTAACGGTTACAATCGGCTCCATATCTGGTGCTGCTTCTAGTGCTTTTACAAGGGGAGCCATCTTGATAGCTTCAGGTCTTGTACCAAAGATTGTCATAACTTTTAACATAGTTGCCTCCAACATAGTAGGATAGAAAAAATGGGGCGCCGTGCGCCCCACATATGGTTATTTCTTATGGGAATCGTCAGATTCCTCTAAAGCTTTTGCCAATTCTTCACGATCAAAGGAAATAGTTTCATCTGAATCGCTGCGTTCAATTGTAGGACGTGGCAATGGATGTCCTGCTGCATCACTATGGGTAATAACACCAAGGCGACGAGCCACAAAAATACTGCCTAAGAAGATAACGAGTACCAATGCAATACCAATCCAAGCATTGACCTCTGCTACGATGACAGACACGCCACCAAACAGAGCTGTTACGGCATACATCATTAGCACCGCTTGTTTTTGAGATAAACCTTGAGCTAACAAACGATGATGCACATGGCCTTTATCGGGCTTAAAAATTGGACGACCGCTAATTTTACGGCGTACGATAGCAAATAATGTATCCAGAATTGGTAAGCCAAGTACGATTGCAGGAACTACTAATGCAATAGTAGCTGCTTTTTAACAGCACCCATTACAGAAATAGCTGCTAAAGTATAACCGAGGAGCATGGAACCCGTATCACCCATGAAAATTTTCGCTGGGTTAAAGTTATACCGCAAGAACCCTACTGTTGCACCTGCAAGTGCAAGAGACATACATGCTAAGTCAGTTTGGCCAAGTTGTAATGTCATAGCGCAAACAGCAATACAAGCAATGAAGGAAATCCCTGCTGCCAAGCCATCAAGGCCATCGATAAGATTTACGATATTCGTAAATCCTACGATCCAGAAAATAGTCAATGGAGCAGCCCAATATTTAAGGTACACTACACCACCCCAAGGAAGGTTGATAAAGTCCACCCGAATATCATAAGCCACCAAAATTGCAGCTGCTATGATTTGGCCCATTAACTTAGTCTTTGGCTCAATCTGTTTAATATCATCCCAAATGCCAACGAGCACAAGAATAACTGTACCAAGTACAAAGCCAAATAGTTTATGGTCATGTGGGATAGAGCCATTAAAGAGGACCGATCCTACATAACCGAGAAAGATTGCTAACCCACCAAGTCGTGGAATAGCACCATGATGCACCTTTCGGGCATCAGGTTTATCTATTGCCCCTACGGCAACGGCAAAGCGTTTTACCAAAGGGGTTAGTGCAAAGGTTATGATGAGCGCTAGAGCAAAGGCCCACACATAATCGAGCACATAATCACTCATAAGACACCTCCAACAACTGGGTTATAAACACAATTAATTAGTCAAGCTACGAATAGGTGCTGGAATACGACCACCACGGGCGATGAACTCAGCTGCACTATATGGACTCACTTCAATAATAGGAGCGTAACCTAAAAGGCCACCAAATTCAACAACCTCACCTACGGTTTTGCCAGGTACAGGAATTACACGAACCGCAGTTGTCTTATTATTAATCATACCAATAGCAGATTCATCAGCAATAATTGCAGAAATTGAATCCGCTGTTGTGTCTCCAGGAATAGCAATCATGTCAAGGCCAACAGAACATACGCATGTCATAGCCTCTAATTTATCGAGGGATAAACTGCCACAAGATACGGCATCAATCATACCAGCATCTTCAGATACTGGAATAAATGCACCACTGAGACCGCCTACGTGAGAGGAAGCCATAAGACCACCTTTTTTCACCGCATCATTAAGTAATGCAAGTGCCGCAGTCGTACCATGACAACCACAAGATGATAAGCCCATTTCTTCAAGAACGTGAGCAACAGAATCGCCTACTGCTGGTGTTGGCGCCAAGGACAAATCGATAATGCCAAATGGTTTACCAAGACGGCGAGATGCCTCTTGTGCTACTAATTGGCCTACACGAGTAATTTTGAAAGCAGTACGTTTAATCGTTTCTGCTACAACGTCAAAGGACTGACCACGCACAGACTCAAGTGCGTGTTTTACAACGCCTGGGCCAGATACGCCTACAGAAATAGCACTATCACCTTCAGTAACGCCAAAGAAAGCGCCTGCCATGAATGGATTATCCTCTACAGGATTACAGAAAATAACGAGCTTAGCACAGCCAAGAGCATCATTATCCTTTGTAAGTTCTGCCGTTTTCTTAACGATAATCCCCATGTCGCGAACTGCATCCATGTTGATACCAGTTTTAGTAGAACCAACACCTACAGAGCTACATACGATATCTGTAGTTGCCAATGCTTCTGGGATAGAATCAATCAAGATGCGATCAGCTCGTGTAGCACCTTTTGTTACAAGAGCGGAGTAACCACCGATAAAGTTAACACCTACTGTTTTAGCAGCACGGTCCATCGCTTCTGCAATTGGTACATAGGATGTTAAATCACTACCACCCGCAACAAGAGAGATAGGAGTTACAGAGATGCGTTTGTTAATGATAGGAATACCAAACTCGCGCTCAATATCCTCACCAGTGGACACAAGATGTTCAGCTTCTTTTGTAATACGATCATAAATGCGATCACATAGTTCTTTACCAGAACTAGATGCACATTCTAGCAAGCTAATGCCCATCGTAATTGTACGAACATCAAGCTTGTTGTCATGAATCATCTGATTCGTTTCTAAAATATTGTCGATAGATAACATAGTGCCTCCTATCCTACACGGTGCATGCTTAAGAAAATATCAGCATGTTGTGCACGGATTTCAACACCAAGTTCTTTACCAAGTGTAGTTAAAGCCTCTTGAATGGAGGTCAAATCTTTTATATCTTCAGACTTTGTTTCACACATCATAATCATATTGAAAACGCCGTCAAGAATGGTTTGATTAATAGACATAATATTTACACCGTGATTAGCAAGTACTGTACTAACCCCAGCAATGATACCGACGCGGTCAACGCCGACAACGGTAACAACTAATTTCATAACATCACCTTTTCTGAGCACTACAAACTATTTAACCCATATGGGGCATTCAATAAACTATATTAATATATTATATCACATTTATTACTTTTCTACGGTGAAATCTTCATGAGTTTTCACATAAAAACGGTATTTTATACTTCGTCGGATAATGCAGCCGTTACAATAGCCTCTCCTGCTGTCAATAACGCCACTAAGCCTTTATCCCCTTTATAGCTTTCACCATAGATTTTATACAAATCCTCTGTACCAGATGGACGTGCCACAAACCAACCTGTTTCCGTTTCTACACGAACGCCATCGATTGGCATATCCTTATACAAGGAAGTAGTACGTATATTGGTAATAGGATCTCCGTCTACCTCAGTAGCTGTAATGGAACTAGCATTTAATTGCTTCAACTTAGCCTTTGCCGCCTTTGTACAAGCCGCATCAATGCGACCAAATCGTGGGTCCCCACAGCCTTCAACAATATTATTGTAAAGTCTATCAACAGTAGCCCCCATAACAGCATACATTTCCATCGCAAGGAGAGCCATTACCATGCCATCTTTATCGGTAGTCCATACGGTGCCGTCCTTTTTGAAGGAACGATGCCCCTGCAGATTCTTCCCCACCGATGCCAATCTCACCATCAAATAATAGGGAACTAAAATATTTAAAGCCTACCGGAACCTCATAAACAGGAACCTCTTTACTAGCAGCCCATTTATCAATCATCGTAGTACAAACAACGGTTTTCCCTACCCCTTTATCAGTCCAACCACGGGTCGTAAACAAATAATCTGCAGCAGCCGTAAGGAATGCATTTGGAGAGGTAAGGCCCTCTGCAGTAACGATACCATAACGGTCATAGTCTGGATCATTGCCAACAGCGAGATCATAATTGCCAATTTGTTTAATTACATCCGCCATCGCATATTCAGAGGAACAATCCATACGCACCTTACCATCATGGTCATAAGTCATAAAGCTAAAGGTTGGATCGTACTCATCATTGATGATATCCATATTGAGATTATATCGTTCTTTAATGGCCCGCCAATAACCGAGACCACTACCACCTAATGCATTGACAAGAACCTTAGGCTTAGCACTTTGAAGAGCTTCCATATTGATGATGGAAGATAACTCTTCAACATATAAACCCTTGTAGTCATACGGAACTTGTTGATCTGGTTCAATATTATCAATACTAATACGTTTGAACCCTTCTAATTCACAATAAGCACGAACGTACTCATTGGCACGGGTTTCAATCCATTTCGTTATCAATGTATCCGCAGGGCCACCATTGGTAGCATTATACTTAATACCCCCATTATCTGGCGGGTTATGGGATGGTGTAATAACGATACCATCAGCCTTATCAAAATGACTTTCATTATACCGAATGATAGCACGAGACACTGACGGTGTAGGCACAAAGTCCATATCCGCATCAACCATTGCAACCACGCCATTACCGGCAAGGACCTCAAGCACTGTTACTAATGCAGGCTGAGATAAAGCATGTGTATCTTGGCCCACGAAAAATAGGACCTGTCGCACCAAATTGTCCACGACCATCACAGATAGCCTGCGTAATAGCTGCTACATGTAAATCTGTAAAGGTACCATTCAAAGAGGTACCACGATGACCAGATGTACCAAAGGATACGAGTTGTGTCGGATCCATTACATCCGGTGCATTATCAAAATATGCATCCACCAATGTTTGCACATCAATAATATCTTGTTCTTGTACAGGCATACCTGCTAATTTATGAGCCATAGGAACCTCCTAATCTCAACTGTATATATCATTCATAAAATATTATATTTACACATGATTAAGATGAGATGACAAATGCTTACTTATTGATTGTGTACAGTCTCTGTATTGTTCTCTTGTGTAGTACTCTTATCTTTCAACTGTTCACATACTTCAGTCGGTATAATAGGCTGCGTAAAGCCTTGACCAATAACCTCTTGTGCATCGGTTATCAAGATAAATACATTTGGATCGGCCTCTTGAATAACCTCTTTTAATTTATTTACTTGCAAGAGATTAACGGCTACCATAACGATTTGCTTCGGCGTCCGTGTATAAGCACCCACACCATTAATAATAGTGGCTCCACGGCCAACCTTTTTGATGATGCATTCGCAAACATCATCGGTACGATAGGTAATGATGAAAGCCACCTTTCGTTGATTAAACCCGATAACCACCTTATTCGTAATGATGGTATACACATAGACACTAATAAGTGTGACCGCTACGGCTTCAAGGCCAACAACACCAATTGCGGCAACAAGAATAGCGCAGTTTATGGCACTATTAATGGACCCCATTTGAAGTCCATAATATTTGCGTACAATGAGTGCAATAGGATCAAGCCCACCTGTGTTACCGCCTACGCGGTACACAATACCAAGACCTACACCAGTAGTAATACCAGCCATCATGGAACTCAACAAAGGATCCTTAATAATCATGTCATATTGCAAGAAGTTAAATAAATCAACCATCCAAGACAGCATCAATGTGCCATACAAGGTTTTGATAACAACACGGGTGCCTAGCCACTTCCAAGCAGCCCAGAATATAGGAATATTTAAAATCATATTCCAAGAACCAACGGATAAGCCCGTTAAATAATACAAAATCAAGCCTACCCCACTAATACCAGTACTCACCAATTTGTGTGGTAATACAAAGGCATCAAGGCCGGCACCAAATATGGCACATCCAAGAATGACCATAAGGCTTTCATAGATAACACTTTTATACTTAGCGAACATAGCTTCCCTCCAAATTGCCATTTCACTATAAATATTCTATAATGAACTAACTAAAGCATACGCTATTTACAATACATTTAGTAATAAAACAATATGCGTATACAAATTCATCATAAACCACTTAATGGTTATTTTCAATCACTTTATAAGAGTATAAAATAAACATATAAATTGCATATATTCTGTATGTTACAAACGAGGCTATCATGAGTAAAAGTTTTGAGCAACTCGGTTGCAGTAAAATCAATATTGGACTTGCTATTACGGGCAAGCGTGAAGACGGATATCACGATATCGACTCTATCTTCCAATCCATTCGCCTTAGCGACTCCATTTATTTTGCGAAGCATCATTCCGTAGTTTTCTCCGGTGGCGCTCCAGAATTACCTGAGTATATGCAAAAATTAGTTACTTATGGTGAAGAAAATCTTGCCCTCAAAGCATTACGAGCAGTCCAAGAATATACCGGCTGCAAGGCAGGCGCAGCCATCCATCTATTAAAACGAGTACCTATTCAAGCCGGTCTTGGCGGTGGTAGTGCTGATGCGGCTGCTATGTTAGTAGGTCTCAATCGATTCTGGGACTTACGACTCACCCAAGAGGAACTTTTACAAATCGGTGCTACTCTTGGATCCGATGTGCCATTCCTATTGCAAGGTGGTACAGCACGTGGCACGGGGCGTGGTGAAATATTAACGTACGGAAAATCTCCAGATCCACATTGGTTATTACTAGTAAAGCCAAAGGTTTCTGTATCAACTGCAGCTGCTTATGGTCGCTTCACAAATAAGTCCGTAGCAACAAAACAAACCATCGATACAGTCCAACAACACCTAGAAAACAATGATTTAAAATCAGCATTCCTTACTAGTGCTAATACATTTGAAGAACTACTCTTCCCTGACCACGAAGAACTTGTCATTTGTAAAGAATTCTTCACTAGTCGTGGGTATCCAACGATTATGACTGGTAGTGGTCCTACAATGGTGGTATTGCTGGATAAACCAATGGAAGCATTACAACTGCAAGAAGAGATCAAAGCAGCAGGCCATGATTGGCTATCGCTCATTACAAAAACATGTACACAGGAGGACTTACCATGATAAAACGGTTACAACCAATACGCTTAGATGCGTATAAACCTCTACGCGAAGTCGTAAGTGAAACATTACGTCAAGCCATTCAAGACGGCGTGTTAAAACCAGGCGAACGCCTTATGGAAATTCCTCTAGCTGAAGAACTCGGTGTGAGCCGTACACCAATTCGCGAAGCCATTCGTAAGCTTGAGCTCGAAGGTTTTGTTGTCATGGTTCCTCGCCGTGGTACATATGTAGCCAATATATCGTTAAAGGATATTACTCAAGTATTCGAAATTCGATCTGCCCTAGAAGAACTCGCAGCAGGCCTTGCTGCCGAACGCATAACCGAAGAGGAAATCGAAACACTAGAACGAATGCTTGTAGAGATCGGCGACCATATGGAGAATAAAAATATGGAGTCCGTTGTAACAGCAGACGTAGAATTCCATGAAGTACTATATCGTGCATCTCGTAACGAACGTTTAGCAGATATCGTACACAACTTGCGGGAGCAAACCTATCGATTCCGTAGTTTCTCTATGAATCAACCGGGCCGACTAAGAAAGACATGGGAAGAACATCGCCAATTAGTAGAAGCCATTGCTTCACATAATGCTACTCAAGCTCGTAAGTTGGCAAGAGTTCACATGGAACATTCCGAACAAACCTTATTACAAGGTATGGAGGAATCACCGGAATTCACTAAAGCTTAAAGAAACATCTTAGTTGCTATACAATAATAAACTATTAATAAAATCCTTCACTCTTGTGAGGGATTTTGTTTTACATAGTCTATAGAAATTGATACAATATCATTAATAATTATAAGAATTCTTTTTATGAGAAAGGAGCGTTTTTATGGAAGCAATGCTCAATGATGCTATTTCTACCATAAATGGCTATTTATGGAGTTATTTCATCATCTTTATCCTCATCGGCGCAGGTCTCTTCTTTACGATGACAACGAATTTTGTACAAATTCGCATGATTAAAGAAATGATTCGCCTTGTAATTAACGGCGCAGGTAGTTCTACAGAAAAGAACCATGTATCCTCATTCCAAGCGTTCTGTGTTAGTACCGCATCTCGTGTAGGTGTTGGTAACATCGCAGGTATTGCTATTGCCGTTGTACTTGGTGGCCCTGGTGCTATTTTCTGGATGTGGGTTATCGCTCTTATCGGTGCTGCTACAGGTTTCATCGAATCTACATTGGCACAAATCTACAAAGAACCTGTTGCTAAAGGCGGCTTTTACGGCGGTCCAGCTTACTATATTCGGTATGGTCTAAACAACAAGGCATTATCTATTCTATTTGCTATTTTGATCAGTATTACATACGGTTGGATTTACAACTCTGTACAAGCTAATACATTGGCTGCATCCCTTCAAGTATTCAACTTTGATGTATCCTACACCGGTGCCGTTGTAGCAATACTTCTTGGCCTCATTATTTTTGGTGGTATTCATCGCGTTGCAAAAGCATCTGAAATCATCGTTCCTATCATGGCTGTACTATATATCGCTACTGCATTATTCGTAGTTATTATGAATATCACTCAATTCCCACATGTAATCTATACTATTATCTCCTCTGCTTTTGAACCAGTAGCAGCAGGTGGTGGCTTATTAGGTGCCACTGTAATGAATGGTATTAAACGTGGTCTATTCTCCAACGAAGCCGGTGAAGGTTCTGTGCCTAATGCAGCAGCTACTGCGGCTGTTAACCATCCTGTTGAACAAGGTCTTGTACAAGCATTTGGTGTATTCCTTGATACTTTCATCATTTGTACAGCTTCAGCATTCATTGTACTCATGGTTGGCGACTATAGCACAACAGGTTTAACTGGTGTTGCTCTAGTACAACATAACCTTGAACAACAACTCGGTTCTTGGGCACCAACAGCGGTAGCAATCTTTATCGTAATGTTCTCCTTCAGTTCCTTAATTGGTAACTATTACTACGGCGAAATTAATATTAGCCACTTAACAGAAAAGAAATTCTATCTTCATTTATTCCGTATCGGTGTAATCATCATGACATTTGTAGGCTCCATCGCCTCTCTTGATCTAGTATGGAATTTAGCCGATTTATTTATGGCCTTCTTAGTATTAACTAATATTAGTTCCATCGTACGTATGGGACGTACTGCAGGTCTTGCTCTTGATGACTATATCAAACAACGCAAGGCAGGCATCGAAACACCTGTATTTAACCGTTCTGTTCTTAATCATACATACGGTATCGTATGGTGGGGTGACGGCCAAACTACAGACTCTTCTGTACCTCCTACTCCAGTGGAAGATACAATGGAAAAATAAAATATATTCTCTTATGAGACCGGTGAAAGTATCTTTCATCGGTCTCTTTTTTTTGTAAAAAGTATCCATTTATACTGTAAAAACTACGATTTATATCTAACTCCAGGAGTGACTATAATCACAGTAAATATCTATATTCTATACACTTTTCAAGCATTAAAAACTATAGAATATAGTTATAAAATTATAAAGGGTATTATGTATACAACGTCGAATACTAGAGTATGTGTAAAATTAGCAAAATTTAATTTACTCTTATATACAGGAGGTTATTATGAGTGGTTATAATCCTTATGAAAACATGTTAAATACGTTAGATGTAGCAGCAGAAAAGCTCGGTTATTCTCGTAGTGAGTACGAAGTATTACGTCATCCTGAACGAGAACTAAAAGTAGCTGTACCTCTTCAACTAGACAATGGTGAAGTTCGCGTATACGAAGGTTACCGTTGCCAACACTCCACATTACGCGGCAGTGCTAAAGGTGGTCTTCGCTTCCATCCAGATTCCGATGAAAACGAAGTTCGTGCATTGGCAGCTTGGATGACTATTAAAAACGCGATTGCTAACATCCCTTACGGTGGCGGTAAAGGCGGTATCAAAGTTGATCCTAAAACTTTAAATCCTCGCGAATTAGAACGCTTAACTCGTAACTTCGTACGTCGTATTGCTCCTATCATTGGCGTAAATACTGACGTGCCTGCACCAGACGTAAATACAAATGCGCTCAAATCATGAGCTGGATTGCTGACGAATACAGCACATTAAAAGGCGAATGGAGCCCTGGTATCGTTACTGGTAAACCTATCGAAGTAGGCGGTTCCTTAGGCCGTAATGAAGCGACTGGTCGCGGCTGTCTCATCGCATTACAAAGCTACCTTGCTAAGAAAAACCTAGACATCAAAAACCTTACTGTAGCAGTTCAAGGTTTCGGTAACGTAGGTTCCGTAGGTGCTCGCCTCATCGCACAAGCAGGCGCTAAAGTTGTTGCTATCGGCGATGTAAGCGTTAACATCTACAACCCTAACGGTCTCGATGTTGAAAAAGCATACGAATATGCTAACTCCCATGGTCGTTCCCTCGAAGGTTACAGCGAACCAGGCATGACTACAATTGGTCCTCAAGAGTTATTGGCTCAACCAGTTGATGTATTGTACATGGCAGCTCTTGAAAACCAATTGAACAAAGACAACATGGAAAACATCCAAGCTAAAATCATCTTGGAAGGTGCTAATGGCCCTACTACTAATGATGCAGATAAATACTTCTATGAAAAAGGTATCGATATCATTCCTGACGTGCTTGCAAACGGTGGTGGCGGCGTAGTTGTATCCTACTATGAATGGGTACAAAACAAAGCAAGCTTCTACTGGACTGAAGAAGAAGTTAATGAAAGATTAACTAAAAATATGCAAAATAGCTTCGAAGCTGTTTGGGAAATGCAACACAAATACAATGTACCACCTCGTCAAGCAGCGTACATGGTTGCCCTTGAACGCCTCGTAGTAGAAACTAAATGGCGCGGCTACAACTGCTAATACTTTCAACCTCCATAACATTTAGCCATAAAAAAGGCGTAAGCTCACATCGAGCTTACGCCTTTTTATTTACCTATGTGCTTTTTATTTGAAAGCACCTAATAAATCAGCCATGCTAGGACGGCTGATCAATGCTTTCACCAAAACAGAGCCAAGCACTGCTGGAATTGTTTGACCTACGATGAGGTTCAATACCAATGGCCAGTATGGAAGGCCAAGTAATGGGCTGAGCCATAACGGTACACATAGTGCTGGCACAAAGATAATCGGTAGAATCGCCCACCAAGCGCTAAGGCCAAGCTTACGCATACCTACGATTATACCTGTTGTTAAAATACCAACGCCAAAACCTCCCATCATATCGAGGATACCAAGACCACCGAATAGGAAGTTAGAAATGAGGTTACCAATCCCCATTGGGAATTACCAAAAACGGAAAGGCATAAGCAAGTGCATATAATGATGTTGCTATACGAATTTGATACGCTCCGAAAGAAACGCTTTGCGTTAAATACAGTACAACGATGTACAATGCCACAACCATGGCAGAAATAGTCAATTTACGTGTAGTAATCATAACACTCACCTCCTCAAATAAAAAAAGCATGGCAAAACTACCATGCTATAAATGCTTATGAATTTCCGTAGTTTTGTTTAGAGACAGGATGGTTTCAAACTGTCTTATTTAGTTGTCGCCTTTAGGCAGTTCTAATATTAACATATATCTAATATTTTCGCAATCAATTTGGTTGTAGGCGGACTTATATGTAAATCTACTATTAGTGTTAAGTTGGTAAGGACGGGGTGTCAGGAGATACCTTTCCTCATCGCTCCACTGGCTATACGGTCATCGGCCGAGGGCCTCGACCTGCCAAAGTCGCTCTTTGAAAAGGTATTTTCTTCCACTGCGAATTTAACAAATCAACATTACAGATACATAGTGACGTAAAAGGCCGCTTTAACTCAGCATCCTCCACATGATAAATAATATGAAGTATATTACTCATCAAAGCGCCTCAACTAGTCTAAGCCAGTTGCGGTGAATTAGTGGCGTAAAAGGTCCGCCTATTTTCAAATATACAATCTTATCTATTAGTTTATATGCAAAGTAGCCGCCTAAATGGCGGCTACTAATATAATCAGTTTTGGTGGATGTAGAGATTCTATTATTGTGCTGGGTCTTCGACGCCGGAATGCTTCAGCTCTGTCGATACAGGTGCCGCAGTGTCCGCATGGTTTGTCGCCGTCCTTAGCAGGACCAGGTTAGGTGGTACGGAACGCCTAGGCGTAGGCCTTCTTTTACGATGTCCGCTTTGTTATGGTTGATGAATGGTGCTTCTAAGGAGCATTCTTTGCCGGATCCTTCGAAGATAGCATCGCCCATGGATTTATAGAAGTGTTCTGTACAGTCTGGGTATGCGTTACCAATACATCATCGCTATGGGCACCGTAGTAGATATAACCGCAGTCTAGAGATAGTGCCAAGGAAGCTGCCGCAGATAGGAATAGACCATTTCTAAATGGCACATAGGTGCTAACCATACCTTCCTTCTATTTCTTGTTGTTCCTTGTATGAACCTTGAGGTATTTCCTCTGTGGATTGAGTCAATAAAGAGCAATTACTGAAGGCAAACAATTTAGTGACATCCATCGTTTTACCTTCAATTCCATAATAAGCGAGAATAGATGCAGCAGCCTCTAGTTCTTTACTATGTTTTTGACCGTATTGAATGGATAAAGGCACTACATTGTCTTTGCCAAATCTTTCAATAGCTAGCGCTAAACATGTAGTACTATCTACCCCACCGCTGAATAAGACAACAGCCTTTTGTTTTTGAGCCATAAGGTCTCCTTTCACCTATTACAACAGCCCCATCCTAAGATGAGGCTGTAGATTATACTTTCAATATATTATAAATCGATATCTAATTCTACTGGGCAGTGATCAGAGCCAAAGATTTGTTGATGAATCTTCGCTTTGGATTTTATCATCAAGGCGTTTAGATGTGATGAAATAGTCAATTCTCCATCCCGTATTTCGTTCACGAGCCTTGCCCATATAAGACCACCAGCTATATTCCTCAATGGCATCTGGATACAGATGACGGAATGTGTCTGTAAAACCTGCCCCTAACAGTTCGGTCATCTTTTGCACGCTCTTCATCGGAGAAGCCTGCATTTTTACGGTTCGTCTTAGGATTTTTAAGGTCGATTTCTTGGTGAGCCACGTTAAGGTCACCACAAGAATAACTGTTTTCTCATCTAATTCAAGCGAAATAGTTGCGGAATGCATCTTCCCAAGTCATGCGGTACTCAAGACGAGCCAATTCACGTTGGCTATTTGGTGTATAACAGCATACCAAATAGAAATTATCATATTCAGCAGTGATAACGCGACCTTCTTGATCGTGTTCTTCAATACCGATGCCATTCGTTACAAATAATGGTTTAATACGCGTGAATACAGCCGTACCACTATAGCCTTTTTTCACAGCACTATTCCAATATTGCTCATAGCCTGGCAATTCCAAAGAAATTTGATCAGGTTGCAATTTTGTTTCTTGCAGGCAGAAAATATCCGCATCCAGTTCGTTAAAGGATTCCATAAATCCTTTTGTTACAGCGGCACGAAGGCCGTTTACATTCCAAGAAATTAATTTCAATTCTTACTCCTTATTCTAATAGTGCTTTTACATACTAATATAGTTTGTGAAAGCCTCTATTTCAACAATTTCTTTATATTTCAAAAAGATTCTTATTTATGCTAGCAATTATAGTATGTTATACAGTTTAGCTAGAAAATTGTACATTACTATTGTTTGTGTTTCTTTGCATGTCTTGCTTCCGCACGAGCTTTTCGACGTTTTCGTTTGCTTTAAGATCACTTTCACGTTTTTCACGGAAATAATTAGCTATGGAAGATAAAACAAGAATTACCAACACCGTAACATTAAACATGCCAGGCCCAAAGGTATAGATGTGATAACACAAATAACCAAACGCAACAAGGGTTAGTAGATGTTTTAAAATTTTCATTTGCCCTCCTGTACTATCGTAATGTTTCTACACCAGTCTTAAGTGGGAAACCGTCATAGGTTACCCAGTCACTAGAGCTACCAACATATAAAGCGGATTCAAGGCCTACTTCGCTCATAGTTAACATCGCATTACATGCGGTTACCCCTGAGCCACAGTAAGTCACTACAGGTCTATTTTGGTAGATTTCATTATATATTAGCTTCTAAATCTTTTACAGACTTAGGACCATCTACGGTATAACCACTTTCATAAAAATGATTAACAGCACCAGGAATGTGACCAGTCATGCCATCCATCGTATCTACTTGAGATCCATCGTAACGGAAAGGCGCACGAGCATCAATGATAACATGGTCACCACTTTCACTAGCCTTGAGTACCTCATCACGACTCATCACCATGTGAGTTTGCAATTCTTAGTTAAAAACAGACGGTTCTACAGGCAACGGAGTAGGATCTTTAGTAAGAACATGACCTTCTTTAACCCAACGTTCAATACCGCCCGACAATACGCGCACATCCGTTAAGCCCATGTAACGCAACGTCCACCAAAGGCGTCCCGCTAAGAAAAGCCAAGAGTCATACACGACAACCTTGGAATCACGAGTGATCCGTAAGACTCAAAGTATGAGCCAAACGCTCCATATCTGGCAATGGATGACGACCACCATGCTCGCCCAAAGGACCTGTTAAATCCTTATTTAAATCCACCGCATCCTCTTAATATGGCCTTTTTTATAATCTTGATAACCACGAGCATCTAAAATAATGACCTCGTCAAGACAAGCTAATAATGCTGTAGGAGTGATGAAATTTGACATATTGTACTCCTTTCTTTTTATTATATCGAAAAATACAAATTTGATAATATTATTATATAACGATATGAAAGTATGGACAATGAATATCAAAATATAATTTAAATAATACTTATATATGCACTAATAATTCTTGTACATTACAAATAGGCTATCCATTAAAATAAAGGTACACTTATATATCATAATAAGCATACCTTTATATATTATGTTATAAACGTTTAGAGATCGCATCTACCGCATCAATATCAGCAGGTAACCAATCTACAGAATATAAGTTCTCTTTTGATAGCCATTTAGCCGCTTCATGTTCTAATAGAGTAATATCAGAATCATTTACTAAAGAACATAAATAACAATACATTGTTAAATCAAACTTCTCATACCCTGTATATTCAATAGTAATAATATGTTCCAGAACGGTAATCTCCGCTTCTAGTTCTTCATGTATTTCTCTTTTAAGTGCTACCTCGTGAGCTTCGCCAGGCTCAACCTTACCACCTGGGAACTCCCAACCATCTTTTAAATCACCATATCCACGCTGAGTTGCTAATATGGTATTATCTTTTTGATAATTGTGCTACAACTTCAATATGTTTTCGTTCTTCACTCATATATCCTTACCGATTAATAATATAATCATAAATATCATCCCGTACGGGCACTTCAAGTTGATACTCTAGCTCTACTGCCATAGTACCATTTGCCATAAAGATTTCTTTAGCTCGTTCTCGTCCTGTAGAATGAATCGGTCCCAAATAATAAAACTCTTTAGACTCTTCATCATCCTTGTTTTTTCTCACAAACAAATGCATAGAAACCCCTAAGGCATCAGCGTTAAATGCAGTCTGCACATCATCAGAAGAAAATGATCGTTTATTTTTAGAAATAGCTTTCAAGTAATCCTGGATTTTCAAATCTATCTTCATACTTAATAGTATCTTGAATATCATCTGCTTTATGATAATTGATGAATACAGGATATGTCTTTGTTTCCTTATGGAATTTATATCCCAATATTCAATGGCACTTCATTTTGAGGCCATTCTAATAATTGACACACTTGTTCATAGGTATACTTTTCATATAAAGCAAAAGGAGTATTCGGATAAATCTTACCTTTATATTTATCATCAAACTGTTTCAAACCATAGGTAATAAGTTCTTGCACTTGCTCTTTAAAATTACTATTTTCTAATGCAGCTTTAAATGCTTGAGATATATCATAACTACCATTGGAAAATTCAATAAATACACTATCTTCAAATGTCTTTTGTGCCGCTTTCACACCGAATTGATTTGTCATAACATTAATGAGATTAATTCGCCCATGCTCAGATAATTCTACATCATATGTATTTAAAGCTCATTAGATACATATGTAATAACATCCTGTTTTCCTTCTAATAATGCTTGTAATACTAATAGCTCTCGTACACGTATTCCTGTTGTTAGTTTTTGAGATATAAAATGTAACATCCGTTCCTGAACAGGTGTGAATGATACATCATAATCCTTATCTTTAATCTTTATCAAGAAATTATGATAGGACTTAAATTTATAAAAAATTCGACTTACATCAATAGAGCCATGTTCTGCAAAATCAGAAATTCTAGGAATACGACCTAATTTAAAGCGTAAATTAAAATAGGCTTCTTTAATTAATTTCATATCAGAAAATCTTGCCGTATCAATAGATTCATAAATGCGTTGTTTTGCAATTTTATCAAAATGTACAGTTGAGGTACCTGGGATAATACGATTACCTGCTTGTACATAACGACGCAATGTATCTTTGTTATAACTTCTATCACCAGATAGTGCCAAGGGAATCATAAAGTTATTAGTATAATTCCCAATAAAATCCAAGATAACCACATATTCCTTATCTTCAAATTTACGAAGTCCACGCCTAACTGTTGAATAAAGAATTATTGGGCTTTCAGTTTGACGTAACATAATAACTTGATTGATTTCAGGAATATCAACGCCTTCATTAAAAATATCTACTGTAAATATATAATCTAACTGCTCATCAAGTCTACCTTGATACTCCCGGTCCCTGTTAATCGAGCAATCGTTTTTCTCTACTTTCTTGGCTATCCTCACCCGTCAAGCTTACCGTGCGATAAATCCCTCGCTCATTAAAAGCGTCAGATAAACCTTTGCTTCAACGCGATTACTGCAGAATACCAGGCCTTTACACGACTACCACTATGTCCAAAGTAGCGAATCTTTTCAATAATTTTATCTACACGCTCCTTTGTTGATAAATTAGAAAAAGTAACCTCCATATCAGTAATCGGTTCGTCTGTATCAACCCATAAGTCACTAATACCAAAATAGTGGAATGGACACAATAAATCTTCCTCTAGAGCCTGTTGTAATCGAATTTCATAAATAATATTATGATCAAAGAGCTCATATAAATCATAACCATCAGTCCGCTCCGGACTTGCAGTCATACCTAATAGAAACTGTGGTTTAAAATAGTCGATAATACGTTGATAACTTTCAGAGCCTGCACGATGTACTTCGTCAATGATAATACAGTCAAAAGTTTTGGATCGTATTGTTTCATTACATCATAACGCCCCATCATTTGCATTGTAGAAAATACATGGGTAGCATCATATTTTTTAACATTACCAGATACTAACCCAAACGTTATAGATGGATCATTATAAACCCGTTCAAAACTTGCCATTGCCTGTTTTGCTATTTGTTCGCGGTGCACTAAAAATAGAATTCTTTTCGGATTCATTTCACGCATCGTAAAGGAAACTGCATAAGTTTTCCCTGTCCCCGTAGCAGAGATTAAAAGCCCTCGTTTAGCCTGATTAGCTCTTAGCTCATTAAAGTTAGCAATAAACTGTTGTTGCATTATATTAGGTTCTAAAGTAGGTAAATCAACTTGATTAAACTGTTCCGCTACAGACCTTTGAGAAGAACGTTCTGGACGAACCCATCTAGGCTTATACCAAGGTATAAACTCTTCATAAGGAATGGCAAATTTTGAATCCCAATACAGTTCAAATTCCTCATTAATCTCTCGAGCATAAGTATCGCTACCATGTACTTCAGAACGGGTATTCCACTCTCTATTTTTCTTAAGTGCATTAATAGTTAAATTAGAACTACCAACTATAATCTGATAAGATTCATCTTTTCTAAAAATGTAGCCCTTTGTATGAAATCCATGACCACTACCTTGTGTAGTGCAATACACTTTTAACTCAATATTATTTAAATTTCCTAAATCTTCCAAAACTTGTGGACTATTAAAACCAAGATAATCTGTTGTTAATATGCGACCATGTACACCTCGATCTTCTAACTCTTTAAGTATTGGCTTTAATGTTAGTAATCCTTCTGGTGTTATAAATGCTACAGATATTAAAAACTCATCACAATTACGCAAACCATCTTCTATAGCAGATAGCACATTACGCCCTTCCCCATTTGCTATGAGTTCTGAAGATGTAGCAAAATTGATTAAATGATTCGATTCTGACATAACGAAACTCCCCATATAATGAATACTATACTTGCTATTATACCAGCCGCAGCTACAACGTCTAGAGAAATATATTTTTATGCAGAATAGCTTGTTTATGTAAAAGCCTTTTAAGGTTATCCCTCTACAAATCACTAATTACAAATATTAATACATGTTCACATAGCATAATTTCATCTATTCCTTATGATTCTCAGCTCTATACGTCTTTTTTGGGACGTAAGTTTATGATATAATATAACTAATTACTCTTAGGGGCGTAGTCTGCCCAAATGGATCCAAAAAGAGTTAGTGTGTTTTCAAGGAGCGTGCGCAGTTGAAAAAGGGGTACATCAAGTTAATAGCAGCCATTGTACTTGGCGTCGCTATTATCGGTGGTGGGATCTATGGGGTGTATACACTCTTGTCATCCAATACAACGACAATTTTATATCGATCAACCGTTGACGACAAGATCAACGCTATCCGACCTTATATCGTCGCATTAGACTCATATAACGCGTACAGTGTAGCCTATGCTAACCAATTACAGCCAACTCTTGAAGAGTTGCGCAATGGGTCTCATAATACGACGATTACATTACCTAAATACAAAGATCTTAAAACAGCATTAGAGGCTGCAAAGCAAGATAGCCCTACTCCATACGAAGATGTAAACCAATCAACTAATGATGTATTAGCAGTGCTAGATCAATTGATTCCTGTTGCGGATCAATTGCAAGCCTACTATGTAGAACGTCGTTTTGAAAAAGATAATTTCAAAGGTAGCGATGAGTTAGCAGCACAGTATGTACCTCTAGCTGAACAATTCTACGCTACATACAATGCTTTAGATTTAGCTTTAGATAATCGTAATAATGAGCTTTATAACGAACGCATGACTGAGTATCAGGGAGAAAAACGGGAAAACGCGGTTAACTTCATCGAGTTAAATCTCATGACTGCCCAAACAATCGATCTTATCGATCCAGATGGAAATACTGATACCCAAAAGGTTGAAGCAAACTTGCAACAAATCACGCAACGCATCAACAAATTACAACCTGGTACAACATCAGAAACGCAAAACGCAGTTCGCGAGTATCAAGATTCTGTAAAAGAGTTTGTCGCAGAGGCTCGCAACTATATCATCATCAATTCTTCCTACGGCGAAGCATATACACAACTATTTATTAAATATAACAAAATGGTTGGCAAAGCAAATGTCGTAAATATGGCAGAACTTGATGCAACAGAGCAAAAGAAAAAATAACTAACTACAAAAAGAGGACTAGCCGTGGCTAGTCCTCTTTTGATATGTCTACAACTACTTTAAATTATATTAACAAGTTTCATTACTATAGGTTTATATAATAAAATTATTTCCGTTTTAAGTCTTTTGTAATGATATAGTATTCAGATGGAGATATCTTAATACCATCGATATTCTTATTCCCTACAATATTAATCTTAGGATATCCAAGGAAGAGTGCTATCGAATCATCTAGCATCAATTGTTGTGCATTGATCACCGCATTACGACGAACCACTGGATCATTAGCGCTTTCACCAAGAGCTAACAATTCATCGAAACGTGGATTGGAGAATCCAGAACCATTTGTCCTCAGCACCGGTCCCCCAATATTGTTTCAAGAACCATACTGGTTCACCTGTATTAGCAGTTACTACACTAGAGATGAGCATATCGTAATCCCCAGATTGCGCCAATGTATCAATCACAGCATAATCTACGATTTTAATTCGTAAATCTACACCGATTTTTTTGTAGTCCGCTTGCAATGCTTCCGCATATAATGGCAATTCAGGACGAGATGTATAGGCATAGAAATCAAGTACTAGGTTTTCACCGTCTTTATCTACAATACCGTCGCCATTTGTATCTTCATAACCTTCACGTTTCAGTAATTCTTTAGCACGTTCTACATTATATTTATTAGGATCACGCAATTGGTTAAAGCCATAGTCTATGGATGGTGGCAATGGAGCCTTACCGGCAATAAAGGTATCCTTCATAAGGTTCTTTGCATAGGACTCACGATTCGCTCCGGCAATGAGGGCCGCTCGAAGATTAGCATTCTTAAGCTTGCCTTTTTGGCTCATCCGAACGAATACATCACGTAAAGATGATCCTTCATAAATAGTAAATTTCTTATCGTTTTGGAAGATACCATATTCACCAGGTCCAATGTTAACGGCCATATCTACATCGCCCGCTTGTAACGCCATAGCACGAGTATTCGCATCGTTAATAGATGGAATTTCAACCTTAGCAAAGCCTGCCTTGCCATCCCAGTAATTATCATTCCGTGCTAGCTCAGCACGCTCTTTTGTAAATGATGTCACTACATAAGGACCAGTACCAATAGGACCTTCCTTCGCAATATCACGACCATTCGCCTCTGCTGTCACATCCATAATCAAAAACAATGGATCTCCCAACAAGTTTGGCAAATTATAATAAGGCTTATCGGTCTTAATTGTGATCTCTTGACCATTAGCCGTCATTTCAGTGTAATTAAAGAATGATTTTGCCCGTTTACTCTTCGCAAAGGTTCGTTCCAAAGACGCCTTTACGGCCTCAGCAGTAAGAGCATTACCGTTAGAGAATTTAACTTTATCATTGATGGTGAAAGTCCAAGTCAGCTTATCATCACTTTGTTTCCAAGAAGATGCTAACCAGGGTTTAGCATTCATGTGATCATCAAATTTTATTAGTGTTTCTCCTACACCATATCGTACAACGGCCCAGCATCATACCAATCAGTAACGCCTTACGTAATCCTTTCATTCACACACCTAACCTTTCTCTATATGTATATGTATACGTATATCATTTCATATGAGCATTTTTTAATTATACCCATAAGGGGTATATTGCTTAGTCAACTATACTATATATTTAGTGTTAACACAATCATTTTTGAGATAATTTTCAATATATTTATATATGTGAGCAAATCTGTATAGATACGTAACATACAAAAATAGCAGTTAGCGCTAAAGCTAACTGCTATTATATATGTACCTACTGTATTTTACCCATATTAGTAGAGCAAATCCTCTGGTTGAATACACTAGGCGATTGCTACAATGAGAGGTCTGATAAGTTGTATTAAAGTCCTATGCTTCTACAGCCGCTTCTTCTAAGGTAAGTGGCTTATGATCTTTGCCAATTTCAAAGATAGAGCTCAATAGAACCTTTGTATAAGGATGTTTTGCATCTGCTAAATGGCATGCATCTAGCTCTTCAACGACAGCACCTTTATGCATAACAACTACCTTATGACACATCGTGCGAATGAACGCAATATCATGAGCAATGAATAGATATGTTAAGTTTTTTTTTTTGTAAACGCGCTAGTAAATAGGCGATGGAGTCTTGTACAGACACGTCTAAAGCACTTGTTGCCTCATCTAGAACAAGGATTTCAGGTTCAAGTACAATGGCACGAGCAATGGCCACGCGTTGACGTTGGCCGCCAGACATTTCATGAGGATAACGATGCATGAACTCGCGAGGTAAGTCTACCATTTCAAGATAGTCACCTGCGATTTGTTCTTCTTTTCCTTTTTCAAGAAGCCCAAAATTGTATAACGGTTCAAGATAATATCCTTTACCTTCATACGCGGATTGAAGGCTGCAGATGGATCTTGGAATACCATTTGAATTTTCTTGCGGTATTCTCTCGTTTGCTCAGAGTTCATATGTTGAATCTCTACACCATCTACATAAATCTCGCCTTCTGTGATAGGCAGCATCTTCATAATCATACGAACCAAAGTCGTTTTACCAGAGCCAGATTCCCCTACAATCCCAAGGGACTCGCCTTTTCTAAGGTGATATTAATACTCTTTACGCTTCGAGTTCACCACCAGTAGGAAGTGGGAATCGTTTACATACATTTTTTAATTCTACAGCGTAGTTAGTCAATGTAACGACCTCCTTCCAATGTTGGTACAGCATCTTTTAATTGCTTCGTATATTCATTAGATGGGTTTTCCAAAATGTCTTGCGGTGTACCCGCATCAACAACACGACCCTTTTTCATAACAATGATATAGTCGGACATATAGGCCGCTACACCAAGGTTATGCGTAACCATGACTATTGCAGAATTATGCTCTTTAGCTAGTTCAAGCATTTGCATAACCACTTGAGATTGTGTTGTTACATCTAAAGCAGATGTAGGTTCATCACCAATTAATAACGCAGGATCCAGCGCTAATGCCATAGCAATACCCACGCGTTGGCGTTGACCACCAGATAACTCATGTGGATAACGGCGCAATATATCTGCATTAGGGGAGAAACAGATTCTAATAACTCAATTGCTCGTCGATCACATTCATCATTGGTAATTTCTATATGAGATTTAAATAATTCTCTAAACTGTTTACCAATGCGAACTATTGGGTCTAAAGCACTACCACTATCTTGGAAAATCATGGCCATATCTTTACCACGTATAGCTCTCCATTCAGACTTAGATAGGGTGCGAAGGTCTTGACCATTAAAGAGCATTGTACCATCTGTGACCTCACCACCTACAGGTAGTAAACCCATAAGGGCCCGAATCACGGTAGTTTTACCGGATCCAGACTCCCTACGATGGTCAATACCTTACCGCGTTCCAAGGTAAAGTTTACATCCATAACAGCAGGCACACCTTGGTACGCGATGCTAAGGTTCTCTACAGTTAGTATGTTTTCTGCCATTATAGCTCCTTATTATTTTGTAATTTTATTAGTAATCCAGTAGTAGTCACTTGGGTACATGACAGCACTTTCAAGTAAGAACCAGTAACGATATTAGTTTTAGGGTAACCTAAGAACAATGCAGCGCCATCATTCATCAATAATTGTTGAATTTGAATTGCATAGTCACGACGTTTTGCAGGATCAAATTCAGTTTCAGCAGCATCTAATAATTGGTCAACTTGTGGATTGGAGTAACCAGAACCGTTTTGAGGGTTGGAACCATCCACATTAGTATGCCAGTAGTTAGCTAAGAACCAGATTGGATCGCCTGTATTAGCAGTTACGATGTTGGAGATAAGCATATCATAGTCGCCTTCTTGACCCATTTTATCGATCAAGTTATAGTCAACTGTTTTGATTTTCATATCGATGCCCACCTTTTTTAGAGGTCTGCTTGAACAGCTTCTGCATAAAGTGGTAATTCTGCACGAGAGTTATATACTACGAAGTCAAATGTCAATGGTTTGCCATCTTTATCAAGGATGCCGTCCCCATCAGTATCTTTCCAACCATCTTCTGCTAATAATTGTTTAGAACGTTCAGGGTTATACGCATTAGGATCTTTCAAATCTTTGAAGCCATAGTCCATGGATGGTGGAATTGGAGCAGAACCAGGAATAAATGTACCTTTTAACAATACATCAGCATAGTTTTTACGGTCTGTTGCAGAGATAACTGCAGCACGAACTTTGTCATCACCAAGAATACCTTTTTGGTTAATACGAGCCAATACTACGCGAAGAGATGCGATTTCATCAACCTTGAACTTATCGTTATTTTGGAATAAACCAATTTCACCAGCACCGATGTTAACAGCCATATCTACGTCGCCAGATTGTAAGCTCATAGCGCGAGTATTAGGGTCATCGATGGAAGGAATTTCTACAGTTTTAAATGGTACTGTACCATCCCAATAGTTTTCGTTAGCAGCCATCTCAGCACGTTCTTTTGTGAAAGATTTAACTACGTATGGACCTGTACCAATAGGACCTTCCTTGGCAAAGTTACGGCCATCTTTTTCAGATTGTACATCAACGATTAGGAACAACGGATCCGCTAAAAGGCCAGGCATATTAGGATATTCTTTTATTGTATGAATTACCAATTGTTGACCATTAGCTTCCATAGAGTCATATTCGAAGAATGTTTTTGCACGATTGGATTTTCAAAAGCCCGTTCGATAGATGCTTTAACTGCTGCAGCATCAACTTTTTTACCATTAGAGAATTTCACCTTATCATTGATTGTGAAAGTCCACGTTTTATGGTCTGGGGATACTTCCCATTTAGATGCAATCCATGGTTGAGGTTTCATTTGTTCGTCAAACTTAGCCAATGTTTCGCCTACACCATAGCGCATAACAACCCATGCGAAGAAGTTTTCTGTAGGTTCTAATGTGGATGCGAAGTTAGTTACACCAACTTTTAAAACATCCTTATTAGCAGCACCATTATTATCAGAGCCGCAACCAGCGATGAAGGAACCCATCATTACAATGCTAAGACCTGCTAAGAGGGCTTTTTTCCAAGATTTTTTCATGTAAAATCTCCTTGTACCATTACATATAAACATAAAACATACACATCATGACCACTACAATCTACAATAGTCATAATGGAAAAACCTTATCACCGCCTATTTATATAACAACTTTCACAACACAACCTATAAATAAGCATCACACGTAACTAACCTTGGTTCTTAGGATCCACTACGTCCCGTAAGGAATCAGACCAAAGGTTAAAGATAGCAACTACGATAAGGATGGACATACCAGGGAAGGCCATCAGCCATGGACTGGTTTGTAAATATTGACGACCTTCGTTAAGCATAAGGCCCCATTCTGGTGTTGGCGGTTGAGCACCAAATCCAAGGAAGGAAAGACCTGCTACTTCAATCATGATAGCCCCAATATCAAGTGCCCCTGTTGTAACAACAAGAGGAAGGATATTGGGAATGATATGACGTCTTAGAATAGTCGTTGTAGAGGCCCCCATCATGACAGCCGCCGTTACATACTCTTCACCGCGAACTTTCAACGTCATAGAACGTACAAGACGAGCATATTTTGCCCAACCAACTACAGATAGCGCTATAATCGTATTCACAATGCTACCACCCAAAATACCAGCAATAGCAATGGCTAATACTACGCCCGGGAAGGATAGCATAATGTCCGCAAGACGCATGAGGACCATTTCGATTTTCCCGCCGAAATAACCGGCAACGGCACCGATAATAGTACCAATGCTTACCATGATAACAACGATACTGACACCCATAAACAAGGATAACTGTTTACCATAAATGATGCGAGACAATACATCACGACCAAGCTTATCTGTACCAAACCAATGTTGACTACTTGGCGCTTGTAATGCTTGACTCAGATTTGAGCTAAAAGCATCACCCGGAGCAAGCCATGGTGCAAATATAGCTATGAGAACTACCACAATCATCAAGGTGCTATAGAAAGAGAACAATTTATGTTTTTGAATGAATTCTGCCATTATGCTCTCTCCCGTTTCAATCTAGGGTCTAATAGTACATATATGACGCATCAATTAATGCATTGATGCACATATAGGCTAAAGCAACCCACAATACAAAGCCTTCGATCAATGGATAGTCGCGCATGGTAATGGCATATACTGCCATATTCCAAGGCCAGGCCAAGAGAATACCATTTCTACGACTGCCACACCACCTAGTAACCAACCGATAACAACGCCCAGTATAGTGATAAGTGGTAATACTGCATTAGGCAAAATATGACCGAATAAAATTTTCAGCTCACTGACACCACGAGCACGAGCACCGATAACGTAATCCTTTTCCATTTCTTCAAGGATAACAAGACGAACTTGGCGCATATACTTGGACCCGACTACAACAGCTAATGTAACGGCTGGTAGAATTACACCGATAGGAGTTACACGAGAAGATGCAATAGGAACAAGTCCTAATTTAAGACCGAAGATATAAATCAGTACAAGACCTAACCAGAATGATGGCATAGATACGCCTACAAAGGAAGCAACGCGCAACAGATAGTCGATCCATTTGTTACGATTTAAGGCGCTTATAATACCTGCAGGCAATGCATAGAGCAGCGTAAATACTAAAGCCGTACCTGCTAACATTAATGTACCTGGTAAAGCCTCCAACATACGATCTACTACTGGCTTTTTAGCAGAGTAACTCATCCCTAAATCACCTTGTGCAGCATTCACAACCCAGTTTGCATACTGCACTACAAACGGTTTATCTAACCCAAGCTGAGCTCGAGTTTCATCGATGAGCTCCTGAGACACGATAGTATCTGCCGTTTCTAGTAACATCGTAACTGGATCGCCTGGTGCTAAATAAGTGAGACAAAATGTTAAAAAAGTAATGCCAAACAGTGTAACAATGAATTGACCTAACTGTTTAGCAAAGCGTTTGCCCATAGGCGCCTCCTCCTATACTCTCTAAATACTACAATAATCTAAATGAACAACTAATATGCTTATCTCTCCCGATATAGCAGAGGTGCATATAGGAAAACGACAAAAGGTTAGTCCACCTGACTAACCTAAATTAAATATAGTATGTACAATACCATACATTTAGAGCAGGCTTTCTGACTCAGATTCATCGCAACATTTCGGCCTTCCCAGTTTCCCAGTGACCCTATAATGAAACCTTGCTCCTCATTACAGCTATTTGCATAGTATGGGTTTTTCACCCATTTTCCTCTTTACGCTCGGTGAATACCGACACTCACTAGTTCATTCATTTTATCGATTATAAATATACTATATTAATATCCTATTTACAATACGCATACCCTTAGGGTATGCGTATATCGTAGATTTAAAATGTAATTTTTATACTAATAAAAATTATCGATTACTGAACAAGTCTCTATTTATGTATAAACCCATACAAAATCACTTTATATATGTGACTTTTTCCGTATTAACTGTATCCAACTGTATATATATTAATTATTATTATAATGGTAATTTTCTCATGAATTTTTTTTATACATACCGAAAAAACTCTTAATCACTTTAGCAACTATCAATTATTTATAATTAATAAAACCTTAATTAATAAGTCTGATTAATATACCAAAAAGAGGCTGTTATCTAGTAACAGCCTCTTATAAGACGAGAGTTATTTAATTAATCGATACTTTGTTGTAAGCGGTGTGCTCTGCGTGTATCCCACGCTTTACGCAAAACATAGATCACGAAACCGATGCTTACCGCTACTGCACTACCTACCATAGCATCAAAGCCACATGCGTAGATTGCATATAAACAGTAGATAACGCCTGCGCCGAACACGTAGTTGGAACGTTTAATGCGGCTTTCAGCTACACCAGCCATACGCATCATTGTAGGTACTGCCAAGATGCACAATACATACGGTACTACGTTAGTTACAACCGCTAAGTTTACTAAGATTTCAAATTGCTCACGCAAGGAGTCGCTTGCAGTGAACAAAGTAAGTAATGTTTCAACAGCGAGTAAAATGAATACGCCACGAACAGGAGCGTCTTTGCTATTTACACGAGCGAATACTTTAGGGAAGTAACCGTGTTCCGCTGCGCTTTTGAATACGCGAGACAATGTGAATTGCCAGCAAAGTAAAGCGCCAAAGCAAGAAATAACCATAGCAGCCATAACGATGTTTGCAATTGTATCATTGAACATGTATACGAATGTCAAACCGAATGGTGCGTTAGAATTTAATAAATCAACGTTAGGAACGATACCGGCCATAACGTTTGTGGACAAGATGTAAACCACCGCCACTGCTAATGTACCTGCTACAGTTGCAATAGGTACGTTTTTCTTTGGATTCTCAACAGCATCAGCATTAGCCGCTGCGGACTCAAACCCTAGGAAGCCCCATAAAGTTAGGGAAATAGATTGTTTTACTGCATCGTAAAACGGAAGATCATTTGGGTTCCATGCCGCCCAATAGATAGACGGATCAAACCAATACCAGCCGATTGTACCGATTAAAAGAACCGGAACAATAGAGCCCCAAATAGTCATGTTGCTGAGTCGACCTGTGAAGCGATTACCACGGAAGTTCAAAATCGCTGCAAACCACAAAAGCACAATTGTTACTTGGCTTGTTTGTGTTGCATTAAGGTCAACACCAAAGAAAGCTGCGCCATAACCTACGGCAGAAACCGCGATGGCGATATTAGCAATGATGAGAGATATGCTGTAAGCATAGCTCGCCATAAAATGTCCAGTTTTACCGAAGCGATGTTCTGCATAACCGCCCATGCCCCCTTGTTTTTGGGAAGAACATACCCGCTTGAGCAAAAATATACGCTAGTAAAAGCGCACCCACAGCTGTTACGAGCCAAGATAAAACTGAAATAGTACCAACTTGAGCCAAATTAGTTGGTAACATAATGATCCCAGCTCCTAGCATATTGGCTGCTACCATTGTGGTTAGCTGGAATACAGACATTTTTTTAGCGGTGGTTTTCATGTATCAATCCCCTTTCACTAAAGGTGAATTTTTTCTCGTCCATAATTCACTTAAATATAATATACCGCTAAGTAAATTCAGTTCGTGCTGTGATGGGCTTGAATGTGAATTTACCGTTGTTATTCTTATTACGAATTAAATAATAACACCTATGAACCCAAAATGAAAGTACTTTTATTGGCGGACAAGCATTATTACACGAATTGAATAAATTATAGTTAATTTATCATCTAAAACGAACAGAACTCATTTTAACAATGACAGGGTATATTTTTACCCCATTTTATTCTGTGTATATATGTAATTTTTCCTATCTATCACGGTTATAGTGTCCTAGTACAAGACTATTGTTTTCTAGCAGTCCACTGTATGCGTACATAAATTTACACCATTTTAATAGTACATTATCAATTAGAATGACTCTTTTCTAGAAATTATCTATCATTCAAATAAAAAAATCGATATACACATAAGCTTAAAGGTTAATATAAAGAGCTTTAACATAAGACTTATATGTATATCGATCTTAAATTTTCAATGTCACAAAAGTAACTATGACTCTGAATGTTACTCTTGTACAGGATGTGGCCCTAAATCAAAACATTAGGCTTACTAAAGCAGTTATGCTTGCACAGATTCAACAATCGCTTTCCACTGAGCAATTTGTTTTTCTTCTCCGGCGATAACAGCTTTACCATTGTTACGTTGTCTTTCAACACATTCTGGAGCTGTACCAGAATAGTTGTTACGGCCAGCTATGCAAGCTTCGATGGAAATAGCATCAAGTATATCTGCATCAAAATGGTCGGATATAGCTTTAAAATCCTCAACGGATAAATCAAGCAATACGCAACCTTTTTCAATGCAATGATGTACAGCATTACCTACGATTTCGTGAGCTTCACGGAATGGAACGCCTTTTTTCGCAAGGTAATCGGCCATATCTGTAGCATTAGAGAATCATCATCGAGGACAGCTTTCATATGAGCCCCATTAACCTTCATACCACGAATCATAGCCGCATTAATGGACAATGCAAAGTGTACTGTATCGATAGCATCAAAAATCCCCTCTTTATCCTCTTGCATATCTTTATTATATGTAAGTGGTAAGCCTTTTAATGTAGTTAATAAACCTAACAAGTGGCCATAGGTACGACCTGTTTTACCACGAACAAGTTCACATACATCAGGATTTTTCTTTTGTGGCATAATGCTAGAGCCTGTACAATGAGCATCATCAAGTTCAATAAAATTAAACTCATTGGTAGACCACAAAATCAATTCTTCGCTAAGGCGGCTCAAGTGCATCATCACAAGAGATGCAAAGGACAAGAATTCAACTACATAGTCACGGTCGGATACGGCATCCATACTATTTTCGTAAATACGGGAGAAGCCGAGTAGCTTTTGCGTATAAGTTTGATCAATACCGTATGTAGAACCTGCTAAGGCGCCCTGCACCAAGTGGCATGATGTCTGCGTGTTTGAAGACCATCAACAAACGGTCAAAGTCACGTTCTAGCATAGAAGTATGCCATCATATGATGACCAAACAATACAGGTTGAGCCCGTTGTAAATGCGTATAGCCAGGCATGATAACATCACTATACTTTTTCAGCTGTTTCGATGAGAGCCTTCTTGCATATCTACGATGAGTTCACCCATTTCCACAACGGCTTTACGCACATACATATGCAAGTCTACTGCACATTGGTCATTACGGCTACGACCTGTATGTAAGCGGCCACCTGCTTCACCGATATCATCGGTTAAGCGCTTTTCAATATTCATATGAATATCTTCAAGAGCCACGGAAAATGGGAACTCCCCTTTATCGATTTGGCCTTTGATCTTTGTTAAGCCCTCAACAATAGCGTCCCGATCTGCGTCGGAGATAATATGTTGTTTTGCCAGCATTGTAGCATGTGCTTTACTGCCTGCAATATCTTCGGCGTACATCCGCGCATCAAAAGCGATAGAGGATGTAAAATCCTCTACCGCTTTATCAGTGCCTTTTGTGAAACGCCCGCCCCACAATTTAGCCATTATTTACCTGCCTTTTCTTTCATTAATGCATTAATTTTAAGAGGTAAACCGAACAAGTTGATGAAACCAGCCGCATCAGCTTGGTTGTATACATCATCTTCTTCGAATGTTACGAAATCTTCGCTGTACAAGGAATATGGAGAAGTAGCACCAGCAGAAATAATGTTGCCTTTGTACAATTTAAGTTTTACTTCACCAGTTACAGTTTTTTGAGTTTCATCAACGAATGCTTGCAAAGCGCTCATCAATGGTGCGAACCACATGCCATCATATACGAGTTCAGCGTATTTGTTAGCAATAAGTTCTTTGTAGTGGTATGTAGCTCTGTCGAGGCATAGGTATTCAAGTTCTCTATGAGCATACATGATGATGGATCCACCTGGGTTTTCATAAACGCCACGGGATTTCATGCCTACTAATCTATTTTCAACGATATCTACAACGCCTACGCCATAGTGTGCACCGATTTCGTTGAGTTTTTCTAATATTTGTAATGGAGTACCTTCTTGACCATCTACAGCTACAGGTACACCTTCTTTGAAGGATACAGTTACATAACCAGCTTCATCTGGAGCTTGTTCAGGAGTATGTGTTACCAAGTACACATCATCTTTAGGAGCATTTGCTGGATTTTCAAGATCGCCACCTTCATGGGACAAATGCCATACGTTTTGGTCCATAGAATATGGATGAGATTTTGTAGCTACAACTGGAATATCGTGTTTAGCAGCGTATTCCATGCAGTCTGTTCTGGATTTCAAATCCCATTCTCTCCAAGGAGCGATGATTTTCATATTAGGAGCCAATGCTTTGATAGCAAGTTCGAAACGAACTTGGTCATTACCTTTACCAGTTGCACCGTGAGCGATAGCATCAGCGCCTTCTTTTTTAGCAATATCTACAAGGATTTTACCGATTAAAGGTCTAGCGAAGGATGTACCTAATAAATATTTGCCTTCATAAACTGCACCAGCTTTTACTGTTGGCCACACATAATCTTTTACGAACTCTTCTTTAGCATCAACGATGTACGCTTTAGAAGCACCAGATTTGATTGCTTTTTTCTCAACTGCATCATAATCCTCAGGTTGGCCCAAGTCTACGCACACGGCGATAACTTCAGCGCCATAATTTTCTTTTAACCAAGGAATGATAACAGATGTGTCTAAACCACCAGAATATGCGAGTACTACTTTATTTGCTTTACCCATGATAACACCTCATAAAAAACTTACTATGTATTTAAACTCATATAATCAATATTATATCAGATAATTGTGAAAGCACCGTGGCATCTAGCTCAACGGTCATTCCCTCTTTCTGACAAAAAATAGTATACACCTGTATAATTATAAATGCAAGTATTATTTTTATTCAATTTAGTAATATGTTTCGGAATGTAACAATCTTCGCAAAAAAATCTCTGTTCGCCAATTAATTATTCATTAGCAAACAGAGATTATAAAATATATCCAATTATTCATCCACAAGGCCCAAGTCTTGTTGGTATGCATAGTCCGCTTCCGCTTGTGTAATCATGCCTTGGTCTACCATTTGTTCGAGCACCAGTTTTTGTCTAGCCTTAGCCCCTTTATAGTTTGTATATGGGATCTAAATAGGATGGTGCATTAGGTAGTGCTGCAAGGAGTGCACTTTGCCCTAATGTCAATCGGCTTGGGCTTGTTCCAAAGTAGCCATGAGCAGCTTCGTAGATACCGTAGTAATTATGACCATAATATACAGTATTTAAATACATGGTGAGGATTTCTTCTTTCGAGTAGTAATGTTCCATTTCACTAGCAAGGATTGCTTCCTCTACCTTACGACTCATGATGCGTTTTGATGAAAGGAAGAGATTTTTTACTACTTGTTGTGTAATAGTACTCCCCCCCTCTACAGTTTCACCTGCTATAGTATTGGTATAAAAGGCGCGAATAATACCGAGCACATCAATAGCTCCATGTTTATAGTACCGCTTATCCTCAATGGCGATAAGTGCATTCTTTGTATATTCTGGAATGACATCACTCTTCACCCAGTGTTCTTTAGAAACACGTTGATTAAGGGCCGCCTCTACCTTTTCTTTAAATGTAAATATTCGTATGATACGATCCGTACGGCTGAGGGTATCTTCACTTTGTTCTATGCGTTTTTCAACAGTTGTGTGAGCCTTACTTTCACGATCTACACCTTGAAAGCTATGGTATCCGTCATATATAAACATGGCCAATATGATGACCACCACGAACACAACTAGATTTCGAAGGTAGCGAAATACTTTCATTTCTTTCACCTATTTCATAAAGGACCATAGTATACATACAGTTATTAACTAACAGTATATACAACGCCTTATATACATATACTACTATAATGTGTATTAAATGTATTGTATCACATCAATCAAGAAGAAGATATGTATAGACCTTGCTATATAGCTGTTAGGAAAAGAATTCTAACAATATAAAAGAGAGAATCTTACTATTTATAACCAAGCGTATATCTACATATACAGATTTTATTCATATTAGGTATACTTATTAAGTTGTATTATAAACTTTACATGGAGTATAATAGTAAAGATGATAAAAACATGCCCATTGGAGGAGTATTATGAAACAATGTATGGATTCCGAAAATCTACATCGTCGATTGCGTAAAATCCTTGGTCAAGTGCAAGCTATTGATCGAATGATTGAAGAAGACATTCCATGCGAAGATGTGTTGAGCCAAATTAATGCAGCTAAATCTGCACTACATAAAGTAGGACAAGTAATTCTTGAAGGACATATCAACCACTGCGTGCGAGATGGTATCGAACATGGTGACGTGGAGAAAAAACCATTAGCGACTTTACAAAAGCTGTAGAGCGTTTTGCAAACATGGGTAAATAAAGAAGAGGCTAAGAGGCCTCTTCTTTTTTACCAAAAACAAGGCTCTATTAAATCGCGAAGATCCCCCGAAAAAGCAAATAGAAATCAAATCTGATTAAAACATCCATCATATATGGCTCAAGTAAAAAAGGACTCTACATTCGTAGAGTCCTTTATATTACCACAAAGTATTAGTCGTGGTTAGTTGTTAAGAATTCGCTCAATGCAGCGAGTGCCTCATCTTCGTCAGCACCGTCAGCCGTCAAGGTAACGGATGTGCCTTTTGTAGCACCCAAGGTCAATACAGTTAAAATGGATTTAGCATCAGCTATTTTACCGTTAGCAGCGATTGTCACTTTGGAAGCATATTTAGCAGCCAATTGTGTGAAAGCTGTAGCAGGACGAGCATGTAAACCAGATTCGTTAGTAATTTCTACTGTTAATTCTTTCATGATAACCTCTTTCTATCTCGATAGGCGGTGCCTATCTATACGTTCTAATAGATATATTGTATCAATATCAAGCATTTCAATTCAAGTATATAAAAAGTTCTTTGCTATATACTGATGAGCTTAACACTTTTCTTAGAGTTATACAGAATTATAGTAAGTCTTTTTCGGCTAACACAGATTTAGCGTATTCTGTAATTTCTTCTGCTGTGTCCATGGTAAGCGCTTTATTTGCCACCTCTTCACATTCTGCTTTAGAAACGGAACGCAAGATTTTCTTAATAAGTGGTATAGATGACGCTGTCATAGAGAATTCATCAAGGCCAAGGCCTAATAGAATCATTGTGGCTACAGGGTCACTAGCTAGTTCACCGCACATGCCTGTAAATTTACCTTGTTCATGGCTCGCATCGATAACATGCTTGATAAGACGTAATACACCTGGATGCAATGGTTGATATAGAGAACCAATAGACTCGTTCATACGGTCTACCGCCAAGGTGTATTGGCATAAATCATTTGTACCGATACTGAAGAAGTCTACATATTTTGCTAAGATTGGAGAAATAACAGCAGCTGCAGGCACTTCGATCATAATACCAACCTTGATATCCTTGTTGAATTCTTTGCCTTCTGCTGTAAGTTCAACCTTACATTCTTCGAGCATAGCATTCGCTTGTTTCACTTCTTCTACGGAAGCAATCATAGGGTACATGATGTGAATATCGCCAAAGGAACTAGCACGCAATAACGCACGTAATTGTACTTTAAAGATATCCGGACGGTTCAAGGAAATACGAATCGCACGATACCCAAGGAATGGATTCATTTCACTTGGCAAATCAAGGCATTTCAATTCTTTATCGCCACCGATATCCATGGTACGGATAATAACAGGTTGGCCCTGCATATCTTCTGCAACCTTTTTATATTCTTCAAACTGTACATCTTCTGTTGGCAACTCGTCGTTTTCCATGTACAAGAATTCTGTACGGTATAAGCCAATACCTTGTGCGCCCATTGTAAGAGCGTGTTTAGCATCTTTAGACTTACCGATGTTACCGAATAATTCTACATGATGACCATCAGTAGTCTTAGCTTCAAGATTGGCAGATTCGCGCAAGCGTTTCAATTCCTCTTGGTATGCAGCCGCTTGATTTGTATATTCAGTCCAATCCGCATCAGATGGATTTGTTTCCACAATACCATCTGTACCAAGTACAACTGCTTTCTCGCCATCTACGAAGCCTTCAATATCACCAACGCCCATAACGGCAGGAATTTCCAAGGTGCGCGCCATGATAGCTGCATGAGATGTAGGACCACCAGCAGCTGTTACAATGCCTTTTACCACATTTTTATCAAGAGAAGCTGTATCAGATGGTGCCAAATCATGAGCCACCAAGATAACCGCCCCAGAAATATGGGATAAGCCACGAGGGTTCATACCTAACATATTGCGCATCAAACGATCACCAATATCTTTGATATCTGCACCGCGTTCACGCATATATGGATCTTCCATGCCAAGGAAGATATTCGCAAAGGTTTCAATGGTTTGAGCTGTAGCCGCCACTACATTAGTATGGCTAGTCTCAACGAGGGATTTAATACCATCAGACAAAGATGGGTCTTGCGCGATTTGCATATGCGCTTCAAAAATAGCCGCCTCTTCAGGGCCCATATCTTTCAACGCCTTTTGACGAATTGTATCTAATTGCTTTAAGGTAGCTGCCATAGCAGAAGCGAACTTACCAATTTCCGCTTCTACCTTATCCTCTGCTACAGTGTAATCAGGAATGACAATTTCCTCTTGAATATATCTATATACATTGCCTACTGCAACGCCACGAGATCCAGAAATCCCTTGAATTCGCATATGTGTTCCTCTTTCTATTACGATAAACTACATTACTCTATATTCTATCATTTCTCTGACAAACAATAAAGTAATTAGACAACATCTATCAGCCTTAAGCGGCATCCCACATGGGTTGTTTTTGACGCATCAATCAATTTAGCTCGGCACTAAAAGAAGGTTAATTTTTCGTCTATTTCGCTATAATTTTATAAAGTTCCACCACATAATTAAGTGTCATTTATGATATAATGATATAGAATATATAATAATATACATATGAGACTTTCACGGGCTTCATGGTGAAAGTCTTACTTATTGATAGGAGATTTTATGAAATTAACTAAAATGCATGGTCTTGGCAATGATTTCATCCTCTTTGCCGACCCTCAAGGTGCTAACAAGGACTATACTGATTTGGCGATTCGCCTTTGCGATCGTCGTACTGGTATCGGTGCTGATGGTCTTGCCATTCTAGTTCCTTCTGAAAACATGTGATGTGCGCATGCGCATTATCAACTCTGATGGTAGTGAAGCAGAAATGTGCGGCAATGCAATCCGTTGCTTTGCCAAATATGCCTATGAACACGGAGAAATTACTAAAGAAACTTTTACCATCGAAACCTTGGCCGGTGTAATGAAACCTACCTTAACCATTGAAAATGGCATCGTAATACTAGTTACAGTAGATATGGGCAAACCATTCTTTAACAGCAAAGATGTACCTATCAACGTGGATATGGATAAGGTTATCGACGTAGACCTCGATGTAAACGGCGAAACAGTAACGGTAAGCTCCGTATTACTCGGCGTGCCTCATACAGAGGTGTATATCAATGACATTACAAAGGCGCCTGTAACGACACAAGGTCCTATCATTGAAAAACACGATGCATTCCCATCCAATACAAATGTTAACTACATTGAGGTAGTGAACAACAAGCACATCAAGGTTCGCACATGGGAACGCGGTGCTGGCGCTACACTAGCATGCGGTACAGGCTCTTGTGCTTCTGCTGTTATGTCCTTTGAAAAAGGCTTAACCGGTCGCGAAGTCGATGTAGAGCTTTATTTAGGAACATTACATATTTCATACTTGGAGGATGGCACGGTGCTCATGACTGGCCTGCTGAGGAAGTCTTCGAAACAGAACTTCCTATAGATTAAGATGAAGTGGTTACAACTCATATTAAATGCGTTTCTAAAGTATCAACAAGGCCGTTCTCTAATGCCGAAAAATACGGAGTCGCTCATAGGTTTACTCATATCTATCCTCGTCATTATCATCGCCGTAGCTAACGGTATTGCTATTGGTTACGCCTTGATAGTGGTATGGTGCATCATGGCCTATGTATTCTATCGCAAAGGATACCAACCAAAAGAACTACTAAACCTATCATGGACAGGTGCTAAAAGCTCGATTGTAGTAATGCAAATATTCTTGCTTATCGGTTGGCTCATTGCTATGTGGCAAGCAGCAGGCATCATCCCTATGATTATCGCCACCGGCATCGACTTGATTGATCCGTCCCTCTTTATTGCTTGTGCCTTCTTATTAACAGCGATTGTTAGCATGATATTAGGTACAGCTTTCGGTACTGTAGGCACCATAGGCATTGTACTCATCACGATGGCAAGAGCCGGTAATATTCCAGAGAATATCGTAGCTGGTGCCATTATAGCCGGTGCATATTTTGGTGATCGCAACGGCCCATTGTCGTCTAGCGCATCACTGGTAGCAGCCTTAACACATACTAAGGTTTCTAGTAATATACCAATTATGTTTAAAGCGGGACTACCTGCACTTGTTATTTCTACAGTGCTATACCTAATACTGTCCCAGTGGTTCCCTCTAAACTATGAAAATAGTTTGTTATCCGATACAATCCACTTTATCTTCAATATTGATTGGACATTGTGGATTCCAGTGATTATCGTCATCGCTTTATTGCCTTTGAAAGTATCTATCCGTTGGCCTATCGGCCTCAGCGCATTAGCTGCAGCCATTCTGGCTTATACTAATCAAGGAGCTACCCTTTCCGAATTGGGATGGTATACCTTAACAGGCTTTGAGCTACCTCATTATAATCCACTAGCAGATATCATTCATGGAGGTGGCTTACAAACGATGTTCATTCCTACCCTTTCCATTTTTATGGCCACTGCTATTTCTGGCATGCTCGAAGGGGTTGGCTTCTGGAATGATGTTAGACAACTATTAGAGCGAGCTAAAACGCGGAGCGATGTATTTGCTGCCAATGTAGGTCTTCACTCTTAACCGGCGCTGTTGGTTGTAGCCAAGCTATTGCGGTTGTAATGACACATTCTATTATGCGTATAACCTACGCGCAACGGGGTATTCAAGATGAAGATGTGATGCTCGACTTTGAAAACAGCGGCATCGTCATTGCCGCCTTACTACCATGGAACATCGCTGCTTACGTACCTGTAGTTATGATAGGCACTAGTACAGCTGGATATGTACCATTTGCCTTCTTCCTATACCTCGTACCACTCCTTTACTGGTTACGACTACGGAATCAAGATCAATCAATCATACGCTAATTACAAAATCAATCATACGTCAATTACAAAATCAACAAATCATAGGCTAATTAATTAATCTTAAAGGGGAATTTGTATGATTTACACCATTACCTTTAACCCAGCCCTCGATTATATCGTCCGACTTGAGCAACTCAAGACTGGTACCATTAATCGCACCACCCAAGAATACGTACTTGGTGGCGGCAAGGGTATCAACGTATCTATCGTTCTTAACAACTTGGGCATGGATACAACGGCACTCGGTTTCATCGCAGGATTTACAGGTGAAGAAATCGTAACGCAGCTCAATAGCTTCGGCGTAAAAGAAGATTTCATTCGTCTCCGCAAAGGATTAACCCGCATCAATGTTAAGGTAAAAGCCTCTGATGAGGAAACCGAGATCAACGGCCGTGGACCAATTATCTCGGATAACGAATTAGAAGCACTTTACAAACAGCTCGATGCATTGACAGATAAGGATACACTAATCCTTGCAGGCAGTATTCCTTCTAGCTTACCTAGCGATATGTACGAGCTCATTATGGAGCGCTTGCAACATAAAAACATTCGCATCGTCGTAGATGCTACAAAGGATTTACTTACACGAGTATTACCATATAAACCGTTCTTGATTAAGCCTAACAATCATGAACTTAGCGAAATCTTTGGTCGTCCCCTACAAAGGAGGACCTCGTAGAACTGCCAAAGCATTGCAAGAGAAAGGCGCACAGCATGTGCTTATCTCTATGGCTGGTGATGGAGCTATCTTGGTCGCAGCTGATGGCACTGTATATACGAGCCCTGCCCCAAAGGGGACGCCTCGTAAATTCTGTAGGCGCTGGCGATTCCATGGTAGCAGGCTTTATTACAGGCTTTGAAAAGAAAGGAAATCTACAAGAGGCACTTTACTGGGGTATCTCCAGTGGCTCGGCCTCTGCTTACTCTGAAAACCTCGCTACACTGGCAGAAGTAGAAGCATTACTTCACAAGTACGAGTTAACTAGTTTTACATTTTATTTGCATCAAGGAGTACACATATGCAAATCAGATTTATTAAAACCTCAATCCGTCCTGCTAAATGCGGACCCTGTTACAAAGGCTGACGCTATTTATACCTTAGGCGAGTTAATGGAAAAAGGTGGCAACCTCATCGACAAAGGTGAGTACTTAGCAGCCGTTTTCGCTCGCGAAGAATCTGGCTCTACCGGGCTTGGTGACGGCATCGCTACACCACATGCCAAATCTGCAGGCGTAAAAGAAGCAGGCCTAGCAGCTATGGTTGTGCCTCACGGCGTAGACTTCGAAGCACTCGACGGTCAACCATCTCGTTTATTCTTCATGATCGCTGCACCAGAAGGCGCAGCTGACACTCATGTAGAGGTATTGAGCCAATTAGCTATGATGGTTATCGACCCTGATTTCAAAGAAGCCCTCATCGCTGCTCCTACTGTAGAACGTTTCTTGGAACTCGTAACAGCTAAAGAGCAAGGCAACTTTGATCCATCTGTAGAAGGATATATCAAACAGCCAGAATCTCAAGAGACTCCAAGTATTACCGATGCTATCGAAGCTAAAGCTACGGAAGCTATCGAAAAAGTGGCTCCTAAGATTTCTGTAGATAACCACTACGATGTATTGGCTGTAACTGGTTGCCCTACTGGTATTGCTCATACCTACATGGCTGCAGAATCTTTAGAACGAAAAGCCAAAGAAATGGGCATTTCCTTAAAGGTTGAGAAAAATGGGTGCTTCTGGTAAAGATGCTCTTACAGCAGAAGAAATTGCTCATGCTAAATGCATCATCGTCGCTTCTGACCGTCAAGTAGAAATGGCGCGCTTTAACGGCAAACCTATGATTCAAACAAAGGTTGCGAACGGTATCAATAAAGCAGAAGAGCTTTTAACCGAAGCCATGGCTGGCACAGCACCTGTATACCAAGCATCCGCGGCAGACCGCGAAGCTGCTGAAATTGCTAGCGCATCTGACAGCGTAGGTCGTCAAATCTACAAACACTTGATGAACGGCGTATCTCACATGTTGCCATTCGTTATCGGTGGCGGTATCTTGATTGCCCTTGCATTCTTCGATACATTCGATCCTGCGAACCCTAAAAACTTTGGTTCCGGTACACCTTTATCTGGCTTCTTAATGCAAATCGGCGGTGCATCCTTTGGCTTCATGTTGCCAGTATTAGCTGGTTACATCGCTATGAGTATTGCTGATCGCCCAGGTCTTGTAGCTGGTTTTGTTGGTGGCTTATTAGCTAACCAAGGTGGCTCTGGCTTCCTTGGTGCATTGATTGCCGGCTTTGCAGCAGGTTATTTAGTATTATTAGTTAAGAAATTAGTATCTGGTTTGCCTCAAGCATTAGAAGGTACAAAACCAGTTCTCTTCTATCCTGTACTCGGTGTATTGTTCATCGGCCTCGCTATTACCTTCGTAATCACCCCTCCTGTGTCCGCACTTAACCATTGGTTAATGGACTCCTTACAATCCATGGGCACTACTAGCCGCGTATTGTTAGGTCTTATCTTTGGTGCCATGATGTCCGTTGATATGGGTGGTCCTGTAAACAAGGCCGCTTACGTTATCGGTACTGGCGCCCTTGCTACTGGTGAATATGGTATCATGGCGGCTGTAATGGCAGGTGGTATGGTTCCTCCGTTGGCAATCGCTCTTTGTACTACATTCTTCCCTAGCCGCTTCACAGAAGCAGAACGCAAATCTGGTATTACAAACTATATTATGGGCCTTTCCTTCATCACAGAAGGTGCTATCCCATTTGCAGCAGCCGACCCAGTTCGCGTATTGCCAGCTTGCATCATCGGTGCTGGTACAGCTGGTGCATTATCCATGTTCTTCGAATGTACATTACGCGCTCCACATGGCGGTATCTTCGTAGTACCTACAATTGGTAATCCACTCCTATACCTTGCATCCATCGCAATCGGTTCCGTTGTGGCTTGCTTCATCTTGGCACTTGTAAAACCAAGCCTAAAAAAATAATTGTGAAAGCTAGGTTATACTACTACCTATAGCTAAAAACCACACTTATAGAAAAATACTATATACGGTAAAAGGACTAGAACAAAATGTTCTAGTCCTTTTCTTATACAAACTATCGAATTACATCATCATAAAATACACCGAAAACTTTTTTGAATACTTGATTTGCTACATGATAACTTTCAAAATCAAAGTCTGTAGGCGTTAAAAATGTAACATACTCATACCCTTTATAACCAGGTTTTGTTGGTTTGCTTTCACCATTAAGAGTATAGTCCTGTTGAGCCTTAACAGTCCCTACAATACCAGAATTATCCATTTTTATATTCCATATTTCACCTAAGTAGAAATCCGGAAATTGCTGTTTAAATTCTGGAACTTTTGCCACTAAATGAGCAAAGGAATAATTTAGATTATAGTCATAATGAATTGTATATTCTCGAACCAAATCTGACGAAGGCAACACAACATAGATTTTAGCCTCTACACTTTTTGTACTACCACTTGTAGATACATCTTTAAGTGTACTCAACTCAATATATTTACCATCTCCACCACCTGTATCACCTTTAGAAACGATATGTTCAAAACGACTTGTATCTTGTAGTTCAGCATTAGAAACAGCTTTTACAGAATTAAAAGAAATACACCAAATACATAGTAGTGCCATAAAAAATAAGAAACGTTTCATAAGGTACCTCATTTCACCACAATATCATCAAAATGCTGCTGATATGCAACGACAAACATGGCATCTGCTATAGCAAAGAGATCTTGATCGGAACGACTACGATCAAGTGGTCGTGATTGATGTAGCAATCTAGCTGGGCTATTAACCACAGTGCCATCCCAAGTGTATCGTTTGACCGCTTGTAATTCAATTTGTATACCAGACTCATCTTGTGCAGCCTTAATCACTGCATACATAGCTGGTGATGGTTTTACACTCTGCTGAGCTTGTATTAGACTAGCTAACGAGTAATTCGTATTATAGGTGGCAGTCAATTCATATTCCGTAATAGCCTCACCACGAGTCCGTTCGCTAACAGAATAAATAGTACCTTTAAGCTTATAATGTGGAGCTGCATACTCTAAACTTTCCACAGAATAGGTATTTAAAAAGAATATATCCCTATTACTTGAATTATCATCATAAGAATATGTTTTCTCATATACATTTTAAACTGTGGTGAACTATTTAACTCATTAATCGATATCGCTTGTGTCTGTATAGTAAAAGCACTCAACACCATACAGGCTAATAAAATTTTCTAATCATATTCTCTCCTTTATCATCAAAACTCAGCTAAATTACAAAAGCATATCATATTTTATAGAAAGATGTACACATACGAAAAATGCCATTTCAAATCATTATAGATAATATAAAAGTAATGATTGCTATTCTACGTACTTTAAATTTATTTATATTTTTCTAAGTTTATCTTCTTCGTACTCATCCAGCATTCATCTATTCTTCTATAAATTGTACAAATATATCGATTTATGTTAAACTATATAAATATAAATAAATTTTAAAATTATAAATTATTTTTTTCAATTCTAGTTCGGAGAGTAATTCATGAAATCATCTAGGAAACGTAAGGTTACCGCTGCATTTTTTGCAGCTGCAGCGTTGGGTGGTGTTGCCCACGCAGCCCCTACACTCAACATGAATGATTTGGTAGGTTCGAACACTACCACTGAATCAACGGCTCAAGGCAATAATAATATTGCTACTCCAGTCGTACGACCTATGGCAACTCAGCCTACCCCTGTAACTACACAATCAGTTCCAAAGGTAACACCATTAATACCGCGTGTACGTCCAGTACCTGTAAACGATATTGCAAAAGCTTTATCAGATCAACAACGGGCTGTTTCACAACCACAATATGTTGTTAACAAACAAACTAATGCTGTCATGGAACCAACATTGGCCATGCATAGCTTGATGAACGTACAACGTAAAACTGAACCTGTTACAGTACAAAAACAAGTTGATGGCAAACAGCAAGTGCAAAACGACACAGGTACAACGTACTCCTGTAATGGTTCAACAAGAATCTACAACTCCTTTAGTTATTGCTAATACAACTCAAACTAAAGCTGTTGTAGCAAAACAAAAATTAACTATTCGAGATATTCAACGTGCAGAACGTGAAAGATTAGCTCAATTAGCAGCAGAAGAAGCCGCACAACAAGAAGGTACAAGCCAAGTTGATCAGCAAATGGTTGCTCAAAAACAAGCTGAAGCTCAGCGTCAAGCTGTAATTCTAGCAGAACAACAACGTCAAATGGCTATGCAAGCGGAACAGCAACAAGCTGAGGCTCAACGTCAAGCTGCTGAGCAAGAACGTCTTCGTATCCAAGAGGAACAACGCCGCATTGCACAACAACAGGCCGAGGCTCAACGCCAAGCGGCTTTGAAAGCGGAACAACAACGTATCGCAGCAGAGCAAGCTGAAGCTCAACGACAAGTGGCTTTAAAAGCAGAACAAGATCGTATTGCAGCTCAACAAGCTGAACAACAACGTATCGCTGCCGAGCAAGCTGAACAAGCTCGTATCGCTGAAGCACAACGTCAAGCTGCAGAGCAAGAACGTCTTCGTATCCAAGAAGAACAACGTCGCATTGCACAACAACAGGCCGAGGCTCAACGTCAAGCAGCTATGCAAGCTGAACAACAACGTATTGCTGCTGAACAGGCTGAGGCTCAACGTCAAGCTGCCTTAAAAGCTGAACAACAACGTATTGCTGCTGAACAAGCTGAGGCTCAACGTCAAGCAGCTATGCAAGCTGAGCAACAACGTATTGCCGCAGAGCAAGCTGAGGCTCAACGTCAAGCGGCTATGCAAGCTGAGCAACAACGTATCGCTGCAGAGCAAACTGAAGCTCAACGCCAAGCGGCTTTAAAAGCAGAACAAGATCGTATTGCAGCTCAACAAGCTGAACAACAACGTATCGCAGCAGAGCAAGCTGAAGCTCAACGACAAGCGGCTCTAAAAGCGGAACAACAACGTATCGCAGCAGAGCAAGCTGAAGCTCAACGACAAGCTGCCTTAAAAGCTGAACAAGAGCGTATCGCTGCTGAACAAGCTGCTCGCCAACGTGCAGAAGCTGCTGCTAAAGCTGAGGCAGAACGTCAAGCGGCTATAAAAGCAGAACAAGAGCGTATCGCAGCAGAGCAGGCTGAGGCTCAACGCCAAGCAACACTCAAAGCTGAACAAGACCGTATTGCTGCCGAACAAGCTAAAGCTGAACGTGAAGCGGCACTTAAAGCTGAACAAGATCGCATTGCAGCACAACAAGCAGAAATGGCTAGACAAGCTGCAATTAAAGAAGAACAAGAACGTTTAGCTGCTGACCAATTAGCAAAAGAAGAAGCTGAATCCGCTGCTAAAGCTCAAGCTGAGGCAGAAGCAAAAGCTAAAGCCCAAGCTGAAGCTGCCGCTAAAGCTCAGGCTGAGGCAGAAGCAAAAAGCTAAAGCCCAAGCTGAAACTGAGGCAAAAGCTAAAGCCGAAGCTGAGGCACAAGCTAAAGCTCAAGAAAATAAATTACCTCAATCTTATGTAGATGCTCGTAATGAAGCTTCCACTAAAAGGTACTGGTGTAACGGAAGAGAAAAACATTCTTTCTCAACCAATAGAACCGCCATTGCAAGCCGATACGTCTGCGAAGATTAGCCTTGCTTTCGACGTGAAGAATTATGAATCCATGTCTACTACTGTAGATAATAAGGAAATCAAATATCGCGCCTTCGAATATATCCCTTACGTGGCTAATCCAATCGATATCGATCAACAGTACATGAACATTTATGTACCAGAAGAATACTTCAACAATGGCACTATAAACGGTTACAATACGCAAACAGCCCCTATCTTCATGCCAAATGCGGTAGGTGGTTATATGCCAAGTCAAGCTATGACTCCAAAAGTGGAAAATGGCAAACCTAATAGTGTTCTTTACGCATTATCCCGTGGCTATGTAGTAGCTTCCCCGGCTACCCGTGGTCGTACAAATAAAGCATCCGATGGCAACTTTATCGGTAAAGCGCCTGCAGTTATTGTTGACTTACAAGCTGCCACAGCATACTTACATGCTAACGATTCCACAATGCCAGGTAATGCAAATCGTATCATCACTAATGGTACAAGTGCTGGTGGTGCTGTATCCTTATTGCAAGGTGCCACTGGTAACAACTCTGACTTCCAACCATATTTACAAGCATTAGGGGCTGCTACAGCGGCAACCAATGTATATGCAGTTTCTGCCTATGCACCTATTACAAACCTTGATGCGGCAGATATGGCCTATGAATGGAGCTATAAAGGTATTACATCTTTCAATAAAGTAACGATGGGCCAAGGCGAATTGCCTCAAGCCAACGTAGGTGGAAATACAGCTCCTCCACAACGTACAATGCAACGTGTAAACTTGAATGCTGATGATGTAGCATACTCTAACTTACTAAGTGAACACTTCCCAGAATACGTAAACAATTTACAATTGCATGACTCTATGGGGCGTGTATTGAAACTAGATAAGAATGGCAATGGTACTTTCAAAAATTATGTGAAAGCATTCATCATCGATGCAGCTAATAAAGCACAAGCTAAAGGTACTGATTTATCTAAACATACATACCTTGTACGAGATAATAAAACAGGCGCTATTAAAGATATTAACTGGGAAGCTTACAATCAATTTGTAAGTCGTTCTAAAGCACCAGGTGCATTCGACTCCCGCTCTAATGACTCTGGCGAGAATAGCCTATTCGGTACAAGTGCTACAGATAATAATCACTTTACAATTACTGCTGCATTACACGATACAACACCTAACCAAGATGTATACGTAGAAAATGCTAAAATCGTTACTATGATGAACCCAATGAACTATCTCGGTTCTCCAGCAGCGACAAATGCACGCTACTATCGTATCCGCTATGGTACAGCTGATAGCAATACATCCGTAGCCATCCCATTGATCGTAGGTACACGTGCTCAAAACCTTGGGTACAACGTAGATATGGCAACACCATTTGGTGTAGATCATTCTGGCGACTATGATTTAGATGAATTATTCAACTGGATGGACAATATCGTTAAAAACGGTAGATAATAACAACTAAATACATACCATAACAAAAAAGGAGCTACCTAGTAGCTCCTTTTCTTTATGTTAAATTAAATATCTCTAACATAAACTTCCACTATGTTAAGCACGAAAAAGCCCCTCTACCGAGGGGCTTTGCTATATCAGGAAAGCATATTCACTACTTTCACCAATCGTATTCTATTACACTTCAGGGAATAAAGCTGTAGACAAGTAGCGTTCGCCTGTATCAGGAAGAATTACTACGATGTTTTTGCCTTTATTTTCAGGACGTTTAGCCAATTCTTGAGCAGCCCAAAGAGCAGCACCAGAGGAAATACCAACTAAGATACCTTCTGTATGTCCAAATGCTTGAGATGTAGCGAATGCATCATCGTTAGTTACTTGGATTACTTCATCGTAAATATTAGTATCCAAAGTATCCGGAATGAAGCCAGCGCCTAAGCCTTGGATTTTGTGAGGACCAGGTTTGCCATTGGACAATACTGGGGAATCAGTTGGTTCAACAGCCACAACTTTTACGTCAGGGTTTTGTTCTTTTAAATAGCGACCTGCACCTGTCAACGTACCGCCTGTACCAACACCAGACACGTAGATATCTACAGTACCATCAGTATCTTGCCAGATTTCAGGACCAGTTGTTCTGTAGTGAATTGCTGGGTTTGCTTGATTTACGAATTGACCCGCTTCGATGGCACCAGCTGTAGCTGTTACGATTTCTTTAGCTTTTGCAATAGCGCCTTTCATGCCAAGAGAACCGTCAGTCAATACGAGTTGAGCACCATAGCCAAGCATTAATTTACGGCGTTCAATGGACATTGTTTCTGGCATTACGATTACAACTTTATAGCCAAGCGCAGCACCTACAGCGGATAAACCGATACCAGTATTACCAGATGTAGCTTCTACGATTGTACCACCTGGTTGTAATTCACCAGATTCAACAGCTGCTTGAATAATTGCTGCAGCAATACGATCTTTAACAGAGCCACCTGGATTAAAGTATTCCAATTTAGCAAAGAATATTTGCATCTGCGCCATATTTTTTACCAAAACGTGTAGCTGCCAACAAAGGTGTTTTACCAATTAATTCAACGAAAGATTTTGCAATATTAGACATAATAGTCACTCCTTATTAAATAGAACCATCCCAATTGTCATATTTTGTATCAAGCTTAGCGTAAGTCCCATCAATTACATCTTGAAGAGTTACGTTTTCTAAATAATCATGAATATAGTTTTGTAATCCTGCCCAGAAACCAACAGTTCTTTCATTGATTACTGTATCAGTACTCACCCCTTCATCAAGAGTGGAGATGATAGCCATGGATTCTTCCGTAGCAAGCAAAATTTCAATTATAGTGTACTCTTTAGGGCTTTTAGATAAGCGATAGCCTCCGTATTTACCACGAATACTATCCACTAGGTTAGCGGCACCCAAACGAGCCACAATACCTTCAAGGTATTTCTCAGATATACCTTGTCGTTCTGCAACGGATCGCAAGGAAACCGGTTTATCTTGACCTTGCTCTGCTAAATCGATGAGAACCATCAATGCATAGCGACCTTTTGTGGAAATCCTCATATATCTTGCCTCTCTTTGTAAAAGTTAGTGCTAACACACCCCATGTTATAAAGCACTCATCCTACTTCATTTATAAAACCTTGTGTATCACTAGGAATTAATTTCATTATAGACCACTAAATTCAAAAATGCAAGAACTCATTTCCTACTTTTACAAAGGGGTATTTAAAACCCTTATATTTATTGGCCTAAGCCTATATTATTGATTTATTTTATTATATTATTAGACTTGCAATCACACCTATCGATACATTAATTATTTTACATAACACAAAAGGACTAGCCCGAAGGCCAGTCCTTTTGCGTATAGTTTGTAGTTTGTTATATGAGGTTTACCATGATGAATTGGAGAGGGTTCATCTGGTATTGGGACTTACCGTATCGTCAGGAAAACGATGCGCGCCCGTTTTGTCATTTGAGGAGTTGTCTAGATTATTCTAGCGTTTAAGTTATTTCTAAATTAGATTTTACCTACTAGATCAAGACCTGGTTTCAATGTGTCTTTACCTGGTTTCCAACGTGCAGGACACACTTGGTCACCATGTTTTGCTACGAATTGAGCCGCTTGTACTTTACGAACCAATTCTTCAGCAGAACGGCCGATACCCATATCATGGATTTCAGCTGTACGAACGAAACCTTCTGGATCTACTACGAATGTACCACGGTAAGCCATAGCAGATTCTTCTTGGAATACGTCGAAGAAATCAGCTAATTCATGTTTTTTATCAGCTAACATGTAGTACTCGATTTTATTAATGCTTGGAGAAGCATCAGACCATGCTTTGTGAACGAATTCAGAGTCACAAGATACGGAGTAAACTTCGCAACCTAGTTCTTTCAATTCTGCATAAGAGTTTTGTACGTCTTCTAATTCTGTAGGGCAAACAAATGTGAAGTCTGCTGGATAGAATACGAAGATGGACCATTTGCCCAACACATCGGCAGTACTAACTTTTACTAATTCAGGTTTTTTGAAAGCATCTAGAGTAAATTCAGGAAGTTGTTTACCAATAATAGACATATTATGTCCTCCTTAATTGAGTTCCAATGTAACAATTATATTATTATCAGTGTACTTATCACCAAATCTATATTTATATCTATCTTTGTCTATATAATAACAAATATCATTCAATATTGCAAGCGTTATTTTTAAATTTATCGATATATTTTTCCAATATTTTTCGATATGAATAAAAAAGAAGAAAGATGCTCATTTCTGAGCATCTTTCTTCTTTTTACGTACTACAATAGATTTACTACTTACAGTAGCATTATCAAAAGCGATTAAACCTGCTACATTAGCAAGCCCTCTCCGTGCTATATGACCAGTTGTAGATTGTTCTTTTCCTGATTTACCATATACAAACTGCTCTAATTTAAGTGCAGCTAATATAAATATACCTATAATAGATAAAAGAGATCCCATGGCTCTACTCTATTTTTTTAGTTCCAAAATCGCATCTACGAAACCGCGGAATAATGGATGTGCATTATTTGGACGGGATTTAAGTTCTGGATGCGCTTGTGTACCGATGAAGAATGGATGGTTCTTCACTTCAATACTTTCAACTAAACGACCATCTGGAGATGTACCAGAGATAACAAGACCAGCATCAGTCAATTGTTGACGATATTCATTGTTGAACTCATAACGGTGACGATGACGTTCATAAATCAAATCTTCACCATAAGCTTCATGAGTTTTTGTACCTGCTTCTACTTTACAAGGATAAATACCAAGACGCATTGTACCGCCTTTTTTATCTACATCAACTTGATCGCTCATCAAGTCGATTACTTTGTACTTAGCATTTTCGTCGAATTCGCTAGAGGTTGCTCCTTCCATGCCACATACGTTACGAGCAAATTCCATTACTGCAGATTGCATGCCAAGGCATAGACCGAGATATGGAATATTATTTTCACGAGCATATTGAATTGTACGAATTTTACCTTCTACACCACGGGACCCAAATCCACCAGGTACGATGATACCTTCAATACCATCAAATACCTCTTTAGGATTTACAGATGTATCATCAAGTTCTTCGGAGTCAATCCAACGAATATTCACTTTAGTACCCGTAGCAATACCAGCATGATCTAGAGCTTCAACTACGGATAAATACGCATCATGTAATGCTACATATTTACCAACGATAGCAACTGTAATGTCTTTACTAGGGTTCAAGATTTTATGAACCATTTCTTTCCATTCAGTCATATCGCAAGGGCGTTCTTCAAGGCCTAATTTTTTGATAACAATATCATCAAGACCTTGATCTTGCATCATCAATGGTACTTCATAGATGGAGCTGCAAGTTTGGTTTTCAATAACTGCTTCTGGTTCTACGTCACAGAATAAAGCAAGTTTTCTTTCATTTCATCAGAAATGTGTTTTCGCTGCGGACATACCAAGATATCTGGTTGAATACCAATGCTGCGCAATTCTTTTACGCTGTGTTGTGTAGGTTTAGTTTTCAACTCGCCTGCTGCATTGATGTAAGGCACCAATGTTACGTGAATGTAAAGTACATCATTACGACCTACGTCTTTTTTCACTTGGCGGATAGCTTCCATGAATGGCAAGCTTTCAATATCACCTACAGTACCACCGATTTCAGTGATAACTACATCTGCGTTATCCTCTTTACCTACGCGGTATACGTTTTGTTTGATTTCATTTGTAATGTGTGGAATTACTTGTACAGTGCTGCCCAAGTAATCACCTTTACGTTCTTTATTGATTACAGACCAATACACTTTACCTGCTGTAATGTTGGAACGTTTACTAAGGTTAATATCGATAAAGCGTTCATAGTGACCCAAATCAAGGTCAGTTTCAGCACCGTCATCTGTTACGAATACTTCACCGTGTTGGTAAGGGCTCATCGTACCAGGGTCAATATTAATGTATGGGTCAAATTTTTGAATCGTTACATTGAAACCGCGGTTTTTAAGCAAGCGACCCAAGGATGCTGCTGTAATCCCTTTACCAAGAGAAGAAACAACGCCGCCAGTTACGAAAATATACTTAGTTGCCATGATGCCTCCCACCTATTACATTTTTTCCGGAGCAGAAATACCTAAAATACCCAAGCCTTGACGAAGTACGAGGGCAATCGCTGTGATTAATCCTAGACGAGCCTGTTGCAACACTGGATCTACGCCAATGATACGACCTTGACGATAGAAGGAATGGAACATGCTTGCCAAATCGAATAAGTAACGAGCAATACGATGTGGTGCACGATGTTCGGCAGATTGAACGACCTCTTCTGGATATTCAGCTAATTTTTTAATCAATTCTAATTCCATTTCGCTTGTAAGCGTTGTGAAATCAGTTTCACTATAATCACCAAATGCAATGCCTGCTTCACGCACTTGGTTGTAAATGCTGTGAATACGGGCATGAGCATATTGGATATAATATACTGGGTTATCATTGCTACGAGATTTAGCCAAGTTAATATCAAAATCAAGTTGGCTATCTAGAGAACGCATCAAGAAGAAGTAACGAGATGCATCTACGCCAACCTCTTCAATCAATTCATCTAATGTAACGCTATCGCCGCTACGTTTAGATAATTTAACGAGTTGTCCATCGCGGAACAATGCTACCATTTGTAACAATAATACTGTTAATTTATCTGGATTATACCCAAAAGCAGCCATAGCAGCTTTTACACGGCATACATAACCATGATGGTCAGCGCCCCAAATATCAATCATTTCTTTGAAGCCACGATCATATTTATTGCGGTGGTATGCAATATCTGCCGCTAAATATGTAGGAACTCCATTATCACGAATAACTACGCGGTCTTTATCATCACCATAGTCAGTAGATTTCAACCACAATGCACCGTCTTTTTCATACACTTTACCAAGAGCCTTTAACGCCTCTACAGAGTGATGAATTTCATCAGTTTCATGAACAATACGTTCAGAGAACCAATTATCGAAAGTAACACGGAAATTGCTTAATGTTTCCTCTAAGCGAGCTAATTTTTCTTTTAAGCCCTCTTCTTTAAACAATGCTACACGATCAGCTTCGTTCATAGCATTTAATTTATCGAAGCCTTCGCGTTCTGCAATAGCTTTTGCAGTCTCGATAATATCAGGACCACGGTAGCCATTTTCAGGGAACACGAGAGCTCCCCTTCTGGAATATCGAATTCAGGCATGGAACCATCTTCGTTGCGCTTAGGTGGGAACACTAATGTAGCACCTTGCAACTCTTGGAAACGGTATTCAATGGAGATAGCCATATTATCGATTTGGTTACCCGCATCATTGATATAGTACTCAGATTGTACGTTGTAACCTGCTGCACGCAACAAGTTTACAAGAGCACTACCATACGCAGCACCACGACCATGGCCGACATGTAACGGACCTGTTGGGTTCGCACTTACGTACTCTACTTGAATCGTATCGCGTGCACGCAATGGTTGAACACCATACTGATTGCCAGCATTTAAAATAGCTTTCAACGTATCGTATACCATATCGGATTTCAAAGAAGAGTTGATGAAACCTGCACCAGCAACCTCAGCACGTTCGAGGCCAATCAAAATTCATATGGCTAATCAAAGCCTCTGCAATAGCACGAGGGTTTTGACGAGCTACACGAGCGGATTGCATAGCGATATTTGTAGAAAAATCACCGAACTCTTTTTGAGGTGGCACTTCGGAACGATTTCTGGATATTCCCAGCTGGTAAACCACCGCTGTTAATCGTATCTTGTAATGCCTGTTCAATCCCCGATTTCAGGATTTCCTTCATGTCCATGCTCTGTATCCTCCCGCACGTCTATATCTAACTGATTATAAAATTGCCATTCACCTTCGACGGAAATGTCATATCCTAAATGAACATGACCTACGCCTTCATGAAAGTCTACTGTTAATTCATGAGTATTCACGGCCATGTGTAAATCACCATACGGTGTTTCATACACGGATTCGCGCTCTTCACCACGGACATATTGATGACGCATATTAACAGCCCCTGTTCGGAGCAATACAATAGAGTCATCATGGATTTTAATGGTCGTCTTTACCCCATCTAAGCCAGTCACACTAGATTCTTCGTAACGCACATACTGGGCATTACCCTTTTCATGTGATGTACCTGGGGAAATCAGTTCCACTACGGTATCCTTGCCGTCCATATCTCGTTGTACACTTTTTACGGACACTAGAACCCGCTTCATTTTTCAACCTCCATGGCAGTAATTAATCATCATATTATACCATAATCAAAGACTATTTTGCACCCTCAATGAGTCGCAATTTCTTAGTCTTTGTCATCTGTTTTATGGCATATTCTCTACGTTGTGCATCTTGTTTATTGTGAAAGCTTTCAGAATACACCAATTCAACAGGACGTCGCCCTCTCGTATACTTAGCACCGCCTGGAATAAGCCCATTATGAGCCTCCATACGGCGCTCAAGATCGGTAGTCCACCCACAATACAAGGAATCATCTGCGCAACGCACCAAGTACACATAGTGTCCGCTCTTTAGACTTAGTAGCCTTATTTGCCATTTTTTGCATCATCAGTAATCGGTTCCAACGTAATAGTATTGATGATTACTGGATCTACAGGTTTATCATTACGGCCTGTTTTTACTTTGCCGATTTTTTCAACTACGTCCATACCTTGTACAACAGTACCAAAAATAGTGTGTTTATTATCTAACCAATCTGTAGGTCCTAAGGTAATGAAGAATTGAGATCCCCCTGTATTAGGGCCTCGGTTTGCCATAGCGAGAACGCCCATTTTATTGAAATGTAAATCATTGGAAAACTCATCAGGAATTGTATAACCAGGACCACCAGCACCTGTACCATCTGGATCACCCGCCTTGAATCATAAAGCCTTCGATAACGCGGTGGAATGTAACACCATTATAGAAACCTTTTTTCACTAGGTAATCAAAGTTTTTTACTGTAATAGGTGCTTTAGAGCCTAACAATCGAACTTTGAATTGACCATAATTTGTATCAAAAATGGCGTATTCATCAGCAATTGGTGCGTTAGAGAAGTTAGGCATAGCTACCGTTTCTGCTTTTACAGTATTCCCTTGTGGTTGTTCCCCACTTTTTGTACCACATGCCGCTGTCCCAAGCATTGTAATCCCTAACATTGCGCATAAAGCCAAGCGTTTCCAGTTCATAGTTCCCCCAAAAATATATCGTATATACTAACATGTATGTAAAATTCACATAGAAAAGCCGCTCAACCCGTGAGCGGCTCTTTTTTAGTATATCATGTTTTAGAGAAAATTTGGTTTAAATAATTATTAAATTTACCAATTTATATAACCTTATACTTTCAGTTATATATTATCTATTATTTACCATCAAATTGTTCTGGGTTCGTGCTGTTATAGGTATCAATATAAGCATTGAAGGATTGAATCATTTCGTCAAGATTATTTTCGTTTGAGTCTGCAAGTACTTGACGTACGGAACCGACTACGGAATTGTAACGATCAGCCAGATTTAGCAGCTAATTCTTTACCTTTAGCACCGCCATCGTTCATATAGGCTTTAGAGTCATTATAAGAAGTCAACTCTTTATACACTGGCACTAATTCATTAAGAACGTTCAATAGATTGTCCCGTTCTGCATCAAGATCTTTGAATGTAGAACCTTCTTTTTTAGATTTTTCCAAAGCGTCTTGTAATCTGTCATAGTGAGGTTGGTTAGTAATAGCACCTTCTTGGAAGCCACCTTTTAATTGAGCCAAACCGTCTGCTTGGAATTAACTCAAACTAATCAATCCACTTGAAATGCTTACACGCATTATAAATGCCATCCTTATCACAGTCAGTAGTGATATAATCGGCTTTTTCTTTCAATTCAGCACGTGCATTCCCCATGGCAATATTAAGCCATTCTGGCCTAAACATAGATAAATCATTATATCCATCACCAAATACTACGGCTTGATTAGGTTTCATACCAAAATGATCAAGCATATTGCGAATACCCAAAGCTTTTTCCATTGGTTCATATAAAACACAGCCATCGCCATAACGAATGAGCTTATGCGTCATATGCTCAATTTCTTTTTCCTCTTCTTCCCCTTCTTTAAAGAACACATAAATCTTATAAAACTCTTCTACATTATGAAAGTCAAAATTAGGATCTACTGTCGTTTTAAAAACATCCCAATTCGGATGCCAATCTAATATTTCCTTATACGGCGTAATTCGGCCTAATTTATTCCGATCTGTTACAGCCCAAGGAATATTATGGGACTCTAAATATTCCAAATAGTTAATGCATGCATCACGATCCATGCCAATCATGGACACTAGTTCATTATTAACAGTAACACTATGTCCGCCATCTGCTACAAAATCTGTAAGCCCCGCTTGTTCCGCAAAACGCTTTGCATCTACTTGGATACGGCCTGTCGCTAGTGCCACCCTATGACCACGGCGCTTTAATTCATCTAAGCTATATTGAGCACTGTCAGGGATTTTACCTTCCGGCCACACAGCTAAGGTATTATCTATATCGAAAAAGAAAAATTTCTGTTCCACAGGCCCTCCTAATCACGTCCGCTCATTAACTTAAATCGCTCTTTCTGCTCTACATCAGGATATTTTTCTTGATCCACATCACTCAAAAACATATCTAGTGGTCGTACATATAAATCACGTTGATCATATAATTTTTGATACACTACGAACTGTTCACTCGTTTCCGAATGAGTTGCAACATCTAACACATAATAGTACATGCCTTTAAAATGACGATATAAGCCACCCTTTACAATTTTTCGCATTTATAACCTCATCATATAACATACACAAACGGTTACAAATTATATTAATCAAGAGATTCCATGTATTGAATAGCCTTAGTCAACATATCTGCTGTAATTTTGTACGGAGATACATCAATATCATGAACAGATGTAGCCTTTTCAACAATTTGAGGAATATGCGATGCAGTAAGACCTAACTGTGAAAGTTTAGTAGGCCAACCTAATTCGCGGTATATTGGCAACCACCGTTGTAATTCATCCATTTGTTGGTCAACGGTTAGCAAAATAAGTAAGCCATATGCTACCATTTCACCATGCAAATGGTTTTCTTCTGTTTCTTTATTAGTAACACAGCCATAACATACAGCATGAGCCATATTACTATTATATGCCATAGGAACACAACCCGATACAATACCGGTAGTAAAGATAACAGTCATAGCAATGGTATCAAATGCATCACTACGTTTTTTAGCTTGACTGTCTTTATAAGCTTGTATACCATGTGCTAAAATTGGTTCACTACACATAGAAGCGAGAGTAAGGCCTAACTGAGTATTATAATCTTGCTCACGATTGCGAGCAGAAAGATGAGTTTCATAGTGTTTTGCAATAGTATCTCCCATTCCTGCCCACAAGTAACGGCTTGGTGCTTCTACGAGAATATCAGCATCAATAAAGCAGTGCACAGGAGGATGATTTACAAAGGCTACGTCATCAAAAGTATGATCTGCCGTGTATACAGCTGCCACTTCTGACGTTGCCGCACAAGTAGACGGCAATGGTTGGAATTGTAAAGAATGGTTTATCATCTAACTCTATAGCTACTACTTTTACCGTATCCATGGCCTTACCACCACCAACAGCAAACAAAAAGTCCGCATCTTTTACAGATGCCATTTGTGCAATTTCCTTGCCTCGAGCAAAAGTACACTCTCCACCAAAGTGGATAATATCTAGCACCTTAATCCCCGCTTTATCAAGCACTGGACGAATGTGTGGCAAAGCTTTAGAAAGAGCTGTTTCGCCACCGATGATAGCTACAGACTTGCCATATAATTTTGTAAACTTTGGAATAGCGTCAAATACATCATGACCTCCAAAACTATAACTAGGTAAACAATGAGTACTACGCATAAAATCTTCCTTCCTTCATTCATTCATTATCTATATTCTTATTATAGAAACTTCTACACACAAAATCAATTTTATATGACAACCCTTAAGACACAAAAGGTTCTATACTTTCACCCAAAACGAAGTATAGAACCTTTAAATATTATTTATTTTCGGACACAAGACCTTTATGGATAAGACCTACAACAAAGCCTAATACCGCAAAGCTCACCCAGCCCATACCAGCAGACCTTGGAATGGAATATATTGAGTAAAGAGCTGTTCCAATGCAACAGGTGCAATACCTGCAGTTTCAAGACCAGTCATAAGAGCAGAGATCATTGTGAAAGCCATTGTCCATGCGTATACGCAACGACGACCACCGAACACATTGTGAAAAAGTGCTAACAAGATGATTACAATCGTTAACGGATACAAGAGCATCAACACTGGAATCGCTGCACTGATGATTGTTTTCAAACCGAACATGCTAAGACCAAATGCTGCTACGGAGAAGATTACTACATATAATTTATAGCTAATCTTCGGTGTCAACTTGTGGAAGTACGTACCACAAGAAGTGATAAGACCGATACTCGTAGACAAGCAAGCCAAGAGAACGATGATAGCCAAGATAATTTGACCGAATTCACCGAACAAGTAGTTAGCACTTACGGACAACACAGGAGCACCTGTATCAAACAAACCAAAGCGTTCAACACTAGTAGCACCAATGTTAGCGATAAATACATACACAATACCAAGAAGAGATACTGCAATAGCGCCTACTTCCATTACTGTTTTTGTAATAACCGCACGAGATGTAGCGCCGCTAAGACGAACAAAGTCGATTACAAGAATAGCAAATACTACGGAAGCCAATGCATCCATCGTATTATAGCCGTCCAAGAAACCTTGCAACACAGCTGTAGGTGCATCACCATAAGTAGGTTGTGGCACTGCATAGCCGCCTAGCGGAGTCATAAAGGATTTAATAATTAACAACAGAATTACAAGTAGTAATGCTGGTGTCAAAATATTACCGATACGATTAACAAGCTTTTGTGGGCTAATGGATAACCACAAAGAAACACCAAAGAATAATGCCAAGAAAATTGGTTCCATATTCATGCTTAAACCTTCTGTGAAAGGTTTAATTGCAATTTCATAAGCTACAGTACCAGTACGTGGCGTCGCAAACATTGGACCGATACTCAAGTAAAGAGAAATTGTGTACAACAAGCCATAAATTGGATGAACACGGCTCGCAAGTTCTTCAACATCTTTACAGGAGGAGTACCCCATCGCTGCAACACCTAAAAGTGGAAGGCCTACACCTGTTAATACGAAACCGAGCAAAGCCCAACCTACATTACTACCAGCTTGTTGACCTAAGGCCGCTGGGAAGATCAAATTCCCTGCCCCAAAGAATAGGGCGAATAACATCATGCCTATAGCCCAATAGGCGCGGGCAGATAATTTATCATTACCATTCATAAACGTAACCCTTCAGGTTATATATAAAATAATGTTACTATTATAATCCTAATGAGGATATGTATGCAACAAAATATCCTTGTTATGATATATTAGCATAATATTATTCCATAAGTAAAGGAAATTAAACATCCGCCTTTTTGATGTAAACTTGCACATCATAGAATGTGCTACCCCAATGATCCGTAGGTCTGTCTGCTGTAAGTACATTAATACCTACATTAGGATCACTAGATTGTGATTGCCACCATACACCAAGGGTTACCAATGTACCTCGTTGTACACCTTCATCGTAGTAACCTTTAATTCTTACACTACCACGTTGATTATAGATTTCCACTTCATCGCCATCATTAATGTTATATACTTTTGCATCTTTAGGATTGATGCGTAGTTTCATCAATTCAGGATCATCAAATTCTAACTCACAGAAGCTAGAATCTAAAATGCGAATATCATTGCCGATAATAAGCCAGAATGGTGCACCATCTCCATATGGTGGTAAATAGCGAATTAACGGTTCTACATCTTGAGGGTTATATAATTCAATCTTTCCCGACGGCGTTTTGAAATCCATCTTATGATTTTCTGGCAATGTCATTTCTACAGGTTCACCTTGGAGAATTAAATTTTGATCATCCTTAGAAATACGGTGTCGACGTGCTTACAATTTGGTCTATTAACTCTCGTTCACTATGCTTAAAGAATTCATCTGCAAGTCCCATACGTTTAGCTAATTCGGAAATCACTTGCCAGTTAGAGCGGGATTCGCCAATAGGATCGATTAATTTATAACCCGTTCCTATTGTATAGTGCCCATAGGAGTTATATATATCGTCATGTTCTACTGATGTTGTGGCGGGCAACACAATATCTGCATATTTACATGTGTCGGTAAAGAAGCGTTCGTGAACAACCGTAAACAAATCATCTCTCATCAAGCCTTTTCGCACCACATTTTGATTAGGTGCTGTTATAGCCGGATTACTAGAGAATACATAGAGACTATGCACAGCTGTACCTGATGGGTTTGTAAGCATTTCACCTAGTTTAATCATAGGCATCAATCGCTTTGCTGGTGCATCCACATGAGCCTGTTGCATCACTTCCTTGCCCACAAACTTACTACCACTAGCACTCGATAATAAGCCACCGCCTAAATGTTGCCAAGCTCCAACTACAGCAGGTAATGCATTAATAGCACGACAATTCATAGCACCATTCCCATAGCGAGACAACCCACTGCCAAGACGTATAAATGGAGCCTTAGCTTTAGCATATGCATGGGCAAACTCAGTCATACGCTCTACGGAAACGCCACAAAGTTCAGCTGCTTTTTCCAGTGTAAAATCAAGCAACACATCGTTTACGAGCTGATCATAGCCTTGTACATGTTTCTTAATAAAATCTATATCTGCTAAACCGTCTCGATGAATAATATGAAGCATACCTAACGCTAAGGCGCCATCACTACCAGGTTTTACGTAAATATGTTCATGAGCTTGATTAAAAGTATAGGTTTTATGAGTATCGATAATCCAAACGCGAGCGCCATTCTTTTTTGCTATGTTTACATCATGTAAGATATGAACATCGGTAGCAGTGGCATTAATGCCCCATAGAACAATTAAATCACTATGTTGTGCCTCTTGTGGTTTAATGGCTAGTGTATCACCATAAACAGAGCGGAATCCTGCCTGTTTTGCAGGGGAGCAAATACCACGGTCTTGGTCTGTAGCACCAATACGGCGGAAGAAATAATCTGCTGCTGGGCTTTGTATCACACCCATAGTACCTGCATAGGAGTAGCGCAAAATACTTTCACTGCCGTGAGTACTAATAGTTTCTTTAAAATTATTAACAATGGTATCTAATGCCTCATCCCAACTGATACGTATATATTGGTCTTCACCGATTCCTTTTTTACCAATCCGTTTCATTGGGTACTGTAAACGCAATGGAGAATGAACCACTTGTTCGTAATGCGCCATTTTAGGGCACAATGTACCTCTTGTAAAAGCATGATCTCTATTACCACGAACAGATACTACTCTGTTGTTCTCTACCGATACGATTAGACCACATGCATCTGGGCAATCATAAGGACATACTGATTTGTATTCTTTCAAAATAAGCACCTCGCTTATAAATTATATAAATTATATAAACTATAGGATGTATATTTATATTATATTATAGCATTGTCTGTATAAGTGTAACCATTAACACATTTTCTATCTTCACAAAGATTAAAATTATTGCATATTATGCATATCAATACATTCAGTTATCACAATACGTTACTATAGATATCAAAATTTTTTATATATAATATTGAACATTTCAAGTTTTATCGATATTTATCCATTCTCATTCTTGCTCATAGCCTAAACAGATATACTAATAAGTTCTATAAAAATACTGAAAATCTATAAAAAAATCATGCAATCATAACTAAAAGTCATAACCATATTGTTTTAGGTATAATCAGATGTTTCAGTAATCGACCTCGGAATATGTGACAAACATCACCGGTACGTATGCGTATTTAGTAATGTGTTTCAGACTGTAAGACTATTCAATCTCACTTCTTTCTGTGCTATACTGACAGTGTCATTTGAGAGGATATAGAGCTCACCAGATATCATTTAAACTTCATGATATTTTAGAGTGACGTTACTATATCAGGTACATATTTTCTGAAAAGAGGTTTTAACGATGGCAGACGCAAAAAACACTGTGTTATTCCCTTATGAAACATTGAAAAAATTAAGCATGGACGCTTTCCAAAAATTCGGTTTTTCCGAAAAAGAAGCTGACATCATCCAAGACGTACTTTTGACTTCTGACTTGTTCGGTATTCAAAGCCATGGTATGCAACGTATGGTTCGTTACCACAAAGGTATCACTAATGGCTTGATCAAAATCGACGCAAAACCTGAAATCGTAAAGGAAACTCCAATTTCCGCAGTTATCGACGGTCATGATGGCATGGGCCAATTGTTGGGTCACAAAGCTATGGAAATGGCTATCGAAAAAGCTAAAAAATCCGGTGTTGGTATCGTATCCGTACGTAACTCCAACCACTATGGTATCGCTGGTTACTATGCTAAAATGGCATCCGACCAAGGCTTAATCGGTTTCTCTTGTACAAACTCCGAAGCAATCATGGTTCCTGTATATGCTCGTAAAGCTATGCTTGGTTCCAACCCTATCGCTTGGACTGTACCAGCTGATCCTGTTGACTTCTTCTTCGATTGCTCCACTACAGTAGTAACTCGTGGTAAACTTGAAATGTACAACAAAATGGGCAAAGCTACTCCAGATGGCTGGGCTGTTAATAAAGACGGCGTTCCTTCCACTGATGCAGCTGAAGTATTGGGTAACATCTCCCGTCATGAAGGCGGCGGTATCCTTCCTTTAGGTGGCGCTACAGAAGTTCTTGGCGGCCACAAAGGTTATGGTAACGGCATGATTGCTGAATTATTCTCCTCCATCTTGTCCCAAGGTGGTACTTCTAACAAATGTATGGTTGGTGGTAAATCCAACATCTGCCACGGCTTCATGGCTATCAACCCTGAATTCTTCGGTGACCCAGCTGAAATCAAAAAACACTTCTCCCAATTCTTACAAGAATTACGTGAAGCTCCTAAAGCACAAGGTCAAGACCGTATCTACACTCATGGCGAAAAAGAACATGAATCTGTTGCTAAAGTTAAAGCTGAAGGCATCCCTGTACTTAACGGTACAATGCTTGAAGTTCAAGACCTTTGCAATGAATTAGGTTTAGACTTCAAATCCTACTTCGGCGATTATGTACCAGAAGCTCCTGCTACAATGTTCAAAGGTAACTACTAATACCTAAGACCTTACAAAGGCCCTAAGATGGACATGTAGTCGGTAAAGAAGGGGACATAAACACTGTTTATGTCCCCTCTCTTATATTCTTAACCTCATGTGTAATGAGGCTAAAAATTTTTAAGAAGTATATCACTTTTTATGATAAGTATATCTGTTATTTTATTGTAATCTCTTTATTTTAACTGAACTTTTACAACTTAATACAATAGCGATTTACTCATCAATTAAATTGATTAAGCTACATCGTCCTGTTAAGCATATATTTTTATTTTTCTTGAAAGGATGATTTTAGAAATGAGTGCTATCACCGTTCTATTAGCGCTATCTCCAATCATTTGGTTGATTGTAGCGTTATCCATCTTGAAATTACCTGCATGGCAAGCAACAAGTGTTGCTGCAATTGGTTCTTTCATTATCGCTATTACAGCATTCCAAGCTGACCCATTTATTATGGTCACTGGTGCCCTTGAAGGTGCCGCTTTGGCAATCTGGCCAATCCTATTAGTTATTACAGCTGCTATCTTCGTTTATAACTTGGTAGTACATACGAAAGCAATGGAAACTATTAAAACAATGCTTTCTTCTGTAACATCTGATACTCGTGTACTTGCATTATTACTTGCATGGGGCTTTGGTGCCTTCATGGAAGGTATGGCTGGCTTCGGTACTGCCGTTGCAATTCCAGCTGCTATGATGGTTGCCGTAGGTTTTGACCCGCTAAAATCTATCATTGCATGTCTCGTTGCAAACTCTGTACCAACAACATTTGGTTCCATTGGTATTCCAACAACTACATTGGCTTCCTTAACTAACCTTGATCCAAGCCATTTAGGTACATTCATTTCCGTACAATTGTTCTTGCTTAACCTTATTGCTCCATTCTTTGTTGTTATGATTATTGGTGGCGGTATTAAAGCGTTAAAAGGCGTATTCATTGTAACATTACTTTCCGGTTTAGCATTAGCAGTTCCTGAAACTGTAATCAACGCTGTAATGGGTCCAGAATTATCCGTAATCTCTGCATCCATCGTTATCATGGCAGTTATCATTGGTTGTGCAAAAATTATGCCTCCTAATGACCCTGAATATGCAGTTAAACAAACTGGCGAAGTCCCTAAAGTGTCTGGTAGCGAAGGCCTTGTAGCTGCAATGCCATTCATCTTAATCTTCGTATTATTGTTATTAACTTCCAAATTGTTCCCTGCAATTAATGGTCCTCTTGCGTCCATTAAAACATCTGTACCTATTTATCAAGGTGCTGGTGCAAAACCTTACACATTCGTATGGATTGCAACTCCTGGTATCATGATCTTCATCGCTGGTATTGTTGGTGGCTTCATCCAAAAAGCAAAAGCTGGCGAAATCTTCGGTACATTGGGTAGCACAGTTAAAAACTTGAAATTCACATACCTTACAATCATCACAGTTGTTATGACAGCTAAATTGATGACTTACTCTGGTATGACTGCAGATATTGCAAAAGCAATGGTTGCTGGTACAGGTTCCTTGTACCCTCTATTCGCTCCTATCGTGGGTGCATTGGGTGCCTTCTTGACAGGTTCCGGTACAAACTCCAACGTATTGTTTGGTCCACTTCAAATCGCAGCAGCTCAAGGCTTAGATCCTACAAACTGGGAAGACCTTGGCTTCTGGTTAGCAGCAGTTAACTCCGGTGCAGCTGGTATCGGTAAAATGTTGTCTCCACAATCCATCGCAATTTCCATTGGTGCCGTAGGTCCTGCTTTAAAAGCATACCTAGAAAACCACAAAGAAATCAGTGCTGAAGAAGCTCATAAACTAGAACATGAAATCGAAGCAAGCGTTATCATGAACAGCGCATTCAAATACTTCTTGATCTTCATCGTTATGCATGGTTGTATCTCCTTCTTCGGTCAACATTTCATCCATGAAATTCACCACTTCTTCTTCTAAGATTTGGTAACATAAAAAGAACAGCTCTTCACGAGCTGTTCTTTTTTGTTGCCATATATGAAAATATACATATAACACTGATTAATGATAATACAATTTAGGGTTCACTAATTTGCTACATATAATTGTAACAATCTATTAATAAGCCTCTTGCTCTACTTCCCATTTAGTAATGGTCCCAGTATCTGCATCAATTTCAAAATCATATTCATAACCGTTATAATGTATTTCACCTTCATACTCTAAACGGCCATTCTCATAATCACGGTTGAATTCAGTTACATTTGCAACTGTTGCACCCGGCACACGTGCTAAGGCGCTTTGAACAGCCTCATCAGAACTGATTGCTTCTACAGATGAAACCGTAGCTGTCCCGATTACTACTATTGCAGCTAACACAAAACCTTTTAGTTAATATTTCATATAATTCTCCCATCGCCAATAAACACATTGATTTTTTTAGATATAATTAATATACTAATTGTAATCTATAAATAGAGATATAGCAAACTCAATATTCCATATAGATATTTTTTCTCAATCATGTTACAATACATCGTATCAAATAGAAAAAATTAAATGCAGTCTGCGAAGTGCGATTCGCAGACTTTTATTTTTCTCATTTTAAGATAGGAGGGTTTTATGAATCAAGAAAATTCTGCTAAGGTCTCTTTCATCTTAGTAGTATTCCTTGGTCTGTTGACAGCCATAACACCGCTCGCAACAGATCTTTATTTGCCAGCATTGCCGATTATGCCTGGCGAATTAAATACAACAGCATCAAATATTCAAATGACCATTGGTGTTATGACCTTTGGTGTTGCATTAGGCCAATTATTTGGTGGTCCTATTAGTGACACAATGGGTCGTAAGTTACCACTTATCGTAGGCAATTTACTATGTGTTATTTCTGGCCTTATATGTGCCTATGCACCGAGTATCGAAATACTTTTACTAGGTAGATTCCTACAAGGTTTAACTGGTTCTGTAGGCGTTGTAATTGCTAAGGCTATCGCTCGAGACTTTGCCTCTGGTCAAGAATTAACAAAACTTTTTTCCTTACTCATGATGGTTAATGGCTTCGCACCAGTACTTGCACCTCTTATAGGCGGACAATTACTCTTATTCACTACATGGCGCGTAATTTTTGTAATCTTAGCAGCATTCTCTGCTATTTTATTAGTAGGATCTCTTCTTTTCCGTGAAAGCTTACCAAAGGAAAACCGCGTTACTGGCGGCCTTGCTACGGCTATAAATAACTACTTTACACTGATCAAAGATAAACGTTTCCTGGGACAATCTTTAATTCAATTCTTTGCTTTTGGCGCTTTCTTTGCCTATATCTCAGGTTCATCCTTTGTATACCAAAATATTTTCCAACTTTCAGCCCAGAAATTTAGTTATCTTTTTGGTATCAATAGCTGCGGCATTATCTTGGCCAGTGCCATTAGCGGACGAGTAAGTAATGTCGTAACATCTCGTCAAATACTTACATTCAGTCTATGGCAACTGACTATCGGTTCCTTACTATTTTTAGTATCCATGATTTTTGAATGGTCTCTCATTCCTGTAACAACAATCCTATTCTTTACTGTATGTACAGTATCTCTATTCGGTTCCGCCTCCTTCTCTATGGCTATGACTAACTATGGAAAGATGGCAGGCAGCGCCTCTGCCATACTAGGCTTTGCAAGCATGTTTGCTGCGGGTATTGTATCACCATTAGTTGGTATAGGTGGGGATCATACGGGTATACCAATGGGGATTACAATGCTAGTATGTGCAGTGCTTTCCTTATTGTGCTTGTATGGTTTGGTAGAAAAAGAATAATTTATTTTATACGTTTCTGTAAGCCACACAATGGGGCCCAACTACAACAGAATAATATTAGTATATAAATAAGAGACCCCTTTCCTTGCTCAGTACGGCGCTACGCTTCGTAAAATCGCTTCAGAAAGGGGTCTCTTATTTATATTAACACTACCTGTAGAGGCGTCCCATTGTGGGGCTATACAGCTTAAATTAAAATCTGCTAATTCTTTTTTACAAATACACTATGCACAATAAAGGAAAGCACCTGTCCAACTGATTGTAGGAAAAAGAACACAGCCCTCTCTCCTCTTTTTCCGTTAGATATATTGTGAATTTTTTGTAAATAATGAGATAACAAAACTCGATGGAGCTATTAGATATACAGTAGATGGATCATTTACATTTTATAATGGGACATCTTCATAATTTAGCGCATATATAGAAAAGAATACAGCCCTCTCTGCAGCGATTTTACGGAACGTAGTGACGTACTGAGCCAAGAGAGGGCTGTATTTTTTCTATACTAATATTATGCAGTTGTATTCGGGCCCCATTATGAAATGTAAAGCACTTCATCGCTTATTCCATAATATCCATCCTAACACTTCCCCACTGCACTAGTTATATTTTCAATGGGCCATCTTCATAATAGGCGTATATAGAAAAGAACACAGCCCTCTCTGCAGCGATTTTACGGAACATAGTGACGTACTGAGCCAAGAGAGGGCTGTGTTTTTTCTATACTAGTGTTATGTAGTTGTCACGGGGCCCCATTGAAAATATAACAGAGCAATTTTATTCAAACATTGTCGATAGTAATAGTTTTAGTCGATTTGCTTGGTTCACCGCACTGGAGCCTGGATCGTAGTCGATAGCAGCGATGCGCACGTCTGGGTAGGCAGCTGATAGTGTTTTAACCATGCCTTTACCTGTAACGTGGTTTGGTAAGCAGCCGAATGGTTGCAAGCATACGATTTGTTTGGCCCCTTTTTCAATGAGGTCAATCATATCGCCTGTAAGGAACCAGCCTTCACCGCATTGGTTACCAAGACCGATGAATTGAGCAGCTTCTTTTGCTACTTCTGTCATACGTTGTAGCGGGTCAAAGTTTTTAGACGCTGCTACTGCTTTTGCATATGGCAAGCGGTAGAGTTCAAGGGCTTCACGAGCCAATGTACCAAAGAAGCCAGATAGCCATGTACCATCAAGGTGTTTAGCACGATATGTACTATCCATTGCGCAGTACAAGAAGAAGTCTAATAAACCAGATGTAACGACTTCGCCACCTTCTTTTTCAATGAGTTCATTGATATGGTTGTTAGCGCTCGGATGGAACTTAACGTAAATTTCCCCTACGACGCCAACGCGAGGTTTTTGTACATCTTTATTGACCGGTAAATTATCAAAGTCATGAATGATTTCTTTGATGTACTTATTATATTGTCGAAGGCTGGCAGATGTAATATTATCACGTAATTTTTTAATCCAGTAATCACATAATGCATCTGTAGAGCCTGGGTTAGTTTCGTAAGGACGTGTAGCCAATACGCATTGCATGAGCGCATCACCGTAAACAACGGCTTGAATCATGCGATGTAAGAAACCTTTTGTCAATTTGAAGCCTGGTTGACGTTCCATATCGCTTGCATTAAGAGATAGGATTGGCACTTGTTTCATACCAGCGTCAATCAATGCTTTACGCAAATAACCAATATAGTTTGTAGCACGACAACCACCACCAGTTTGAGAGATGATAACAGCCGTCTTATCTACATCATATTTACCAGATAATAGTGCGGACATGAGCTGACCTACAACGATAATCGCTGGGTAACATGCATCATTATTGATATATTTCAAGCCCACTTCGATATCGTCACGCGTTGGTGCTGGCAACATTTCAAAGTTATAGCCTTCATTTTTGAGGACTGGATCTAAGAGGCTAAAATGCAATGGTGACATTTGTGGCACCAAGATTTTATAGGTCTTACGCATTTCCTCTGTGAACACCACGCGATTATAATCGTAGGTTGGCAATTGTTCTTCCACCACTTCTGGTGCTTCTGGGTTGTGATGACGACGCAAGCTACGTTCCATTACAGATTGCAAGGAACGCAAACGAATCGTTACAGCCCCAAGGTTTGTACCTTCGTCAATTTTGAGTAAGGTATGAATCTTATGGTTTGCTGAAAGTATATCTTTTACTTGATCCGCTACGATAGAATCGAGACCACAACCGAAGGAATTAAGTTCAACGATTTGGAAGCCTTCTGTTCTACTTACGAATTCAGCAGCGCGATATAGACGGCTATGGTAGGACCATTGGTCTACAACACGTAAATGCTTGATTTCATTGCCTAATGGTGCAACACCATCTTCTGTAAGAACAGCCATACCAAGAGATGTAATAAGTTCAGGAATACCGTGGTTAATACCGGAGTCCAAATGATATGGACGACCAGCTAATACGATAGTAGGAATTTGTTCTGCTACGAGGCGAGATACTGTTTTCTTTGTCGTTTCACGGTAAGAAGCCTTACAATTTTCTTGTTCTTCCCACGCTTTTTCAACAGCGTTAGCAATATCTTTCTTCTTGAGATTCAAGAAGTCCAATGCTTTCACAAGAGCAGGAACAAGAGATTTCTTATCAGCTAATGGCAAGAATGGTGCGTGGAATGGAGTATCCCCCAGAACCTCCTGCATGTTGTTTTTGATAAGTTCTGGATAGGAAATAACCATTGGACAATGGTAATTATTGTCGCGGCTAAATTCCTTAGGACCATGTTGAATACAAGGGTACCAAACAAAGTCTACTTGTGCATTCGCAAGGTCACGAATATGACCATGTACCGCTTTTGCTGGGTAGCAAGCTGTATCGGATGGAATCGTATCAATAGCCTTGTTGTATTGTTCCTTTGTAGTGTAATCGGAAAGAATTACTTCATAGCCAAGGGTATTAAAGAATGTAAACCAGAATGGGAAATCCTCATACATGTTGAGGACGCGAGGAATACCTACGCGCATTTTACCTTCGAACTCTGGAATATTTTTCTTCAAATAATAGTCGAAGTAACGACGTAATTTAACGTCTACTAAGTTAGGAACTGCTTTGCGTTCTTCTTGAATCATACCGCCCGCACCGCGGTCACAACGGTTACCCGTTACGTAGGTACGACCATCAGAGAAAGCATTGATGGTAAGCATACAGTTATTGGAGCAAAGTCCGCAATTACGCATTGTCGTAGATACTTGTAAGGAGTTAAGACCATCACTATCGAGCAAAGTGCTTTTTTCCTTTTGTAACTCTTCTGCCGTTTCAGCTGCAAGAAGGGCCATACCATAAGCACCCATCAAGCCAGATACGTCAGGACGAATTACTTCTACGCCCATCAATTTCTCGAAGGCACGCAATACGGATTCATTGTAGAATGTACCGCCTTGTACAACGATATGATCACCCAATTCTTTAGGGTCTTTTACCTTAAGAACCTTATAAAGAGCATTTTTAATAACAGAGTAAGCAAGACCTGCCGCGATATCTTGTACCGTAGCACCTTCTTTTTGAGCCTGCTTAACCTTAGAGTTCATAAATACAGTACAACGAGAACCCAAGTCGATTGGCAAAGATGCCAATAAACCTTCCTTCGCGAATTATTGATTGAGCACGCTTCGTTCAATACGATATCTTCGATATAGCCATCGCGAACCTTACAGCATTTCATATCTTGACCGCCGATGTCCAAGATAAAGGATACATCAGGGCAGAAGTAACGAGCTGCACGATAGTGAGCCATCGTTTCTACTTCACCGATATCGATGCCAAGGGCGCGTTTAAGAAAGGCTTCGCCGTAGCCAGTTACACCAGAGTGTGCAATATATGCACCTTTAGGCAATAATGTGTAAATTTGCTCGATAATTTCACGAGATTTTTCTAATGGTTTACCATGGTTAGGACCATAGTGAGAGAAGATAATTTCCTTATTGCTGTTGATGAGAACTACCTTAAGAGTAGTAGAACCAGCATCAATACCAAGGTAACAAGGACCTTGCGCATCTTCAATATTCGCCTTTGGCGTTACTGCCTTAGCGTGACGAGCGCGAAATTCTTCTAATTCTTGTTCATTTTTAAATAGAGGTTCTACACGATCTGTAGCCTCCATAGGAATACCGATGAGGGCACCAATTTCCTTTTGTTAATTGACCAACCGTAATCTCACGACAGTCTTCTTTCATCAAAGCCGCCCCTAAAGCGATGAATAATTCACCATTTTCAGGGATAATGCGATGCGCTTCATCTAGTTCTAAGGTATCGCAGAAGCATTGACGCAATTCAGACAAGAATGTCAATGGACCGCCAAGGAATGCTACATTACCTTCAATTTTATGACCGCATGCAAGGCCCGCAATTGTTTGGTTTACAATCGCTTGGAATACGGATTTTGCAATATTTTCATGAGATGCGCCTTGGTTTAACAAAGCTTGTACGTCTGTTTTAGCAAATACGCCACAGCGTGCTGCAATTGGATAAATCGTATCAGCATTCATGGCTAATTGGTTAAGGCCAGATGCATCAGTTTGCAATAAAGTCGCCATTTGGTCGATAAAAGCGCCCGTACCGCCTGCACAAGAGCCATTCATACGGTGTTCTGCTGTTTGACCTAAATAGGTAACCTTCGCATCTTCACCACCAAGTTCGATGATAACATCAGTTTCTGGATACAATGCTTTTACAGCACGCGTGTTTCAGCAATAACCTCTTGTACGAATGGAATGCGTACCTTTTCAGCCATCGCCATACCACCAGAACCGGTAATACATACATGAACTTGATCATTTTCATGGCCCACTTGAGCCTCTTGTAACAAGGTATATACTGTGTCCAAAATGTTTGCATAATGGCGTATGTACTTTTTATACAAATAATTATCGTGTTCGTCTAATAGTACAACTTTAACCGTTGTAGAGCCCACGTCAATACCCATGCGTAGCATGTGTTGCATAAATACCTCTCTTTTCAAAAAACGTATGACCACAAAAGATCATACTCATATTGTGAAAGTAGTACATTGAGCATGAATCTAAAATATAATGCACCAAACATCTAATTAAACTTAGATAAGGATAGGCTTTCACAAAAACATCTAATTTTTTAAATATCCTATACATATTATACAACAAATGTAGATAAAATCTATGTTTTTCTATATTCCAATGAGTTATATGGAATATGACTAAACTTGAATAACACCTCTACATCAAGATAGGATGTAAAATTAATTATATCATTCTAAGGTGAAAAAAGGTGTACCTAATAGCACATAACTTAAGCAATAAATAGGTAAATATTATTTCTATTTCAATTAACAAGAATAAGGGGATACAAAAAGAGGCTTCTATGAAATCATTGAAGCCTCTTGTATTTGTATTGTTTATTATATACTTTTGAGTTTTATTATTCACTCTATATAGGTTACAAAATCTTTTTATATAATCCGATAAGATCATCATGGTTAGCTGGGTATGGATTAAATCGATAACACATATCCTCTAGTGCTCTATCTGCCATGAGGTTAAGTTTTGGTTCAGATGTAGCCTTATCTACACCAAATTCAGTCAGTGTCATTGGACATTCTAAAGTTCGTTGTAGTTTTACAATCGCCTCTAGTAATGCACCTATTTTATCTCCATCGGATGCTTTATGCGATGCAAAGCCCAACTTAGCAGATAGATGGGCATATTTCTTGGCCACCTCTTGGTTACGAGAGCAATTAAATCCAATCACATAAAGCAAAAGCATACTGTTAGCTAGTCCATGAGGTACATGAAATTGCCCACCCAACTGATGTGCCATGGCATGAACTATACCTAATCCGGCCTTGTTAAAGGATAGACCTGCTAAACATGAAGCCTCATGCATAGACATTCTATCTTGCTCTGTAGCTGTTGGCTTATGACATCTTGGTAAATAAGTAAAGACTAGCTCAATCGCCTGTTGTGCCAACGCATCAGTAAAATTATTTGCCGCCGTTGCTACATAGGCTTCAAGCGCATGAACAAGAACATCCATACCACTAAAAGCAGTAACATTTGGAGGCGATGTTTTTACAAATAATGGCGTTAATAATGCTTCATCTGGTGATACCGCATCATCCATAAGAGGATATTTAATTTGTGTTTCGCTATCTGTAAGAACAGCAAAAGAGGTCACTTCTGATCCAGTTCCACTAGTAGTAGGAACAGCAATAAAGGATTTGATATCCATATGCTTTAACTTACGACCAAAGTAAGCAATGCCCTTACTCATATCGATACAGGAGCCCCACCTATGGCAATGATTACAGTTGGTTTAATGCCTTCCATAAACTCAATACCCTTTACTACATGCGTAATCGGTGGATCAGGCACTACATCAGTGTAGATGGTTACCTTATTTTTACTGTCCATTAACCCCATCACATACGTAAGGCTTGGAGAATCTTTAAAATGGATCGCATATGATAAGGATAGATTCATTAGAAAATGCTGTAAGACGATTTAACGAATCTGTCCCTGCATAAATTTGGGTTGAAAAGTCCATTTATTCATATGCTCACCACCTATCGAATATTAAATCCTGTTGTTAAACAACATCTACGACGTCGTGCAAAGCAACGAGCCGATGTAGTAGATTCCCAGTAGGTGTAGCGATTGTAAAGGTTGTCGTACCTTCACCGCTAAAGCCAAGACCGGCATAGGACGGGCCATTCTTAACAAAATGGAAGTTTTCATTTTACGAGCCATCCGGTTGAGGCGTTCCATATTCAAGGAATGCATTGTGGCCGTATGATGTAAGCCTGCTTCTAACATCAAGCATACATCAAGACCTTCGTCAAAGCTATCTACTGTAACAACAGGTAAAATAGGCATTAACATCTCAATTACTGCAAAGGGATGATTTTTGGAGTCCGCATGATAATTAACCGTGGATCACCATTGTACGGAATATGTGCTGCATCAAGAATAACGCTTGCATTTTACCGACAAATTTTTTATTTGGTGTCCCATTCGGCAACACTGTTAAATCGACTAGGCGTTGAATATCCTGTTGATTTTCAAGGAGAATACAACCTGCTTTTACCATTTCTTGAACTAGCTGTGGCTCAATTTGACGCATGGCTACAACGCTCTTTTCAGCGATACATAGAATATTATTATCTAGACTAGCGCCGAGAACAATATCTTGAGCGGCCTTTTTAATATCTGCCGTTTCATCTACAAAGGCCGGTGGATTGCCTGCACCAGCACCGATAACCTTTTTACCACTTTGAAGCGCTTGTTTTACTACGCCAGGACCTCCAGTAACAACTAATAGGCTCACATCTGGATGTAGCATCATCTCTTGAGCAGACTCAATAGATGGCTCTCGAAGTGTAACAATAAGGTTTTCAATGCCAATCGATTTAGCAATAACTTGATTGAGCTCACTAACAAGCTCTCTACTCAAATTCTTGGCGCCTGGATGAACGCTAAAGAATATAGCATTTCCGGCCGCCAGCATACCGATGGAATTACATATTAATGTTTCTGCTGGATTCGTACTTGGCGTTATAGCACCGATGACACCATAGGCTGATAATTCATATAATGTCATACCATTATCACCAGTTTCACACTCTGTAACAAGGTCTTCTACGCCCGGTGTTTTATTTAGTGTAAGGTTTAATTTTAGTACTTTATCCGCAACGCGACCCATTCCCGTTTCGTCAACGGTTTTTTGAGCCAACTCTTGCACTCGTGGACGCATAGCAGCACGGATGTCTGCTATTACCTTTTCACGGGTTGCCAATGTACAATCTTCAAAGCGTGCTTGCGCTGCTTTTGCAGCTTGAATTGCTTCATCAACCGTATCAAACACACCTGGCTCAACTTGACCTCTAGGCGCTTGTTTAATAGGTTGTGATGAGGCCATTTCTTGCTTTTGCCCCTGTAATATATCTATAACCATGGAGCGGATCATTTCTTTCAACTGTGTATTGTTTTCCATCATGAACCTCCATATAGGTTGCATTGCTGATGCAATGACCATGTCAACTAACGGTGTCCACAATCAAGGATACATTCATGATGTGACACAATAACTAGGTTTAACTCTGGCACCAGCTATTTCCTATACAATTATTTTTCAAAACTATCAATAATACCCACAATAGCGCAATCTACTGCGGTGCCTTTATCATCTTCGAAAATATGCCGTGCCGATGAGCCTCGAGTTAGAAGCACATATTCACCTTCACCAGCACATACTGTATCGACGGCGATTTCTATGCGCCCCGTCAACTCTTGTTCTCCATCGAGAATATCTACCATCATCAGTTTCATTCCCTTTAGAGATTCATGCTTTTGAGTAGATACGATACTACCCACAACTTTACCGACTTGCATACTTCTCGTTCCCTTCAATTATTGTGATACCTAAGCGCTCGATTTCATCTCGAGCAGCCATGGTGAACCGTTGTCCCCTATATATGACGATAATAGACTGACTTTCACAAGATCTAACAAAAGAGGTCGTTATCCACGCTTGATGACTGGCATATATAGGACGACGAAATTTATCTAGAAATTTGATAGGCCAATCTAGAATGACTGATGGATTCATCAACGAGGTTACAGGAACTGCTAGGTGTATCGTCACCTCACAGTCATACGCTAATGCACGATGTAAATAGGCAACCCAAGGCACCAATGTATCGCACATTAACTCTCGTAAATGACCATAATCTATACCAGCGAAAGAAATGAGTTGGTTCTGCAACAATATATGCTCATCATAGCTATTGCACTCTGTGACCATAAAAGTAGCAGTGGATGTCATGCGCTTTTCTAGGCGTTCTAGCACCAGTTTAACTAATGCATCCATATTAATGCTCACTTCCCATGGCAATCCCTAAGGGCGTTACAAACTCTGGGTATAATGGCTTATCTACGGGTAATCCTATATATTGACTGAAAGTTTTTGTAAACTCCTCAAAATTAGAAGCACCACCTACAACAACAATGGGAGTCCCCTTTTCATAGCCACCCTCTTGTAACGCACGCTTAGAAATAGCTGCCATTTTTTCAACCACAGGCCGTATGGTTGCATATACATCGCGTTTATTCGCTTCATTGCGCTTATAGGCCTCCGCTTCAGGAATAGAGATGCCATAGGCCCCGCTAATTACAAGGTTCATATGGGTGCCTCCTGTAGGCTCATCTACGGTATATACAACTCGGCCATCTTTTAAAATGCTTATGCCCGTAGTACCACCACCGACGTCGATAACAGCGCCATCGGTGATTCCGAGCACATTAGCAGCAGCGGTAGGCTCGTCTAAAATGCAGGTTACTTCAAAACCGGCACTTTCAAGAACATGACCTACTACCTCTTTATTCTTGCCTATCGTTCCAGGTGGAACAGCTGCTGCGGCATATACAAGCTCTGTGCCTAAGGCGGCTTCCGCCTTAGCCTTTAAAGCTCTCGTAATTGTAACAGCTCCCACATAGTCAACTACAAGGCCATCTCGAATAGATTCGTTGTATTCAAAAGCACCATATATAGGTTTACCTTTATCGTTTACTACGGATAGGACAATAGATGATGTACCAAGGTCAATGCCTACGCGTAAATTCTTTTGATTATGAGAGCTCACTTGTTTGGACTCTACAAGATCAGAGAACTCTTGCAAGGTATTATTTGCCTTTTTCAAACCTTTCATCATATCACCTACTTTACTGTACAATTCTCGCCATCACTGTACCTTGTACATTGGCAGCGTTTGCCTCATCTGTATCAATATGGAATTCTAGGACAAAACCAGGTACAGCCCGAACGATGACATCACCAAATACAGTAGTGCGCTCTGGCGTTTGAAGTTCAACATTAACGCTATCGCCATCGTTTACATTAAGCCGTTTTGCATCATCAGGTGACATATGAATATGTCGTTTTGCAACGATGCAAATAGGTTTTGTAATTTCCCCATTTTCAGTACATAGAGTAATCTCTACGGCTGATTCTAAATGACCAGATAGCACAATAGGAGGTTTTATACCCAATGCACGAGCATCGGTCAAAGATACCTCTACTTGTGACTGTTTTCTAAGAGGACCTAATACGCGGACGTTTTGAATGACCCCTTTAGGCCCCACTAAAGTAACTGTTTGTTCTGAAGCAAACTCTCCAGTTTGTTTTAAGTCACTTTTTTTAGTAATAGCCTGGTCAGGGAATAATATATCCCAGTCCTCCTGACATAGATGGACATGTCTATTGCTCACACCTACGGGAATGGACGATTCGAACATGGCTTCGATCACTTCTCGTACGATAGCACGAATCTGTTCCCGATCCATAAGCTATTATCCTTTCTTAGGTAAGATCAATTCTACATCGCTATGAGGGCGTGGAATTACATGAGTAGATACTACTTCACCTACTTTTTGTGCTGCAGCTGCACAGCCTGCATCAACAGCTGCTTTTACAGCGCCTACATCACCGCGAACCATTACTGTTACAAGACCGGAACCGATTTTTTCAGTACCTTCTAATGTAACGTTAGCTGCCTTTACCATTGCGTCAGCCGCTTCAATTGCGCCTACTAAACCTTTTGTTTCTACCATGCCTAATGCGTTATTCATGATAATCTCCTTTATTATTTACTACTTTATTTCTTTTTAGTGTTTTTCTTTGGTGTTATTTTCTTTGTACCTGTTGATTTAGAACTTTTCGGTTCCATGATCTTAGATACTATCTCATCTAATACCTCAACAACCTTTTCATCTAATTGGGGTTTCTCTGTTTCATCAGCTACCTTAGCCGGCTTATCTGTAAAATCATCATTAAAGGATTCGACTAAGCCTTCTGCAGGTCGAGGAATTACTTTGTGAGCTACATACAAGTTCATACCTTTTGTAATCGCCACACCTGTTTGAACAGCTGCTTCAACAGCTGCCACATCACCAGTTACCTTTACGGTCATCCAGCCAAGTCCTCTCGCCTTTTCTATTCCTATGAGCCGTACATTTGCAGCTTTAACCATTGCATCTGATGCGGTGATAGCCCCCAGTAAACCAGCTACTTCTAGTAACCCTAGTGAATCTTTCACCATGCCACCTCCCGACGTTTATTCATTAGATAATGTAAGCATTACCTTTGTTTTTAGGTCTTTCTCCCATAGTTTCTAGTAACGCTAACCCCACATCACGTGCTGCTTTTACAGCTTGTTTAACAGCGCCAGAGTCACCAGAAATTAGTAAAACAACTTCATTTGACATATCTGAGCTCGATGGAGACTGATAATCTACCACATCTACATTAGCTGATTTAACTGCTGTATCTGCCATAACTACACCTATTGCTGCTGGGGCACCTACTAATAACCCAAAGGCTTTACCTTCTGGTGTCCCAAAAGCAGTGACTAAGGCTTCTCCTGCACGCGCTGTATATTGGATCTCCACATGGCCTGCGTCATTCATATATACTTCGCCAAAGGTGCGTTCTAATTCACGTAATGCTACTTCCACAGAACGTCTTACATCGGATACGTCATTACCACCAAATATGATAAGGGAACCAGAACCAGCGCCACCTTTCATATCACGGGCCAGTTCAATGCTAACAATCTCTGTATTCGTTGCTTTTACAGCTTCATCAGCGGCCATAATTTGCGGCCCTGCACCTGTACGTGAACCTAAGATACCGATGGATCGATATGACTTAGTGAGCTTCATAGCTTCCAATACTTGACTGTCTACATTGGCAATTACGAGACCAATTGTATCGCCTGTTGTAGTGCTACCTACGTGCTCAGTAATCATAGAAGTTTGTAGTTGACTTACAACAGGTGAACTTACAGGTGCCGAAGCACATGATGCATTACTAGTCGCGCCTGAAGTTTTGCTTAAATCAGCACTATCGATACGCATCAATACGCGCTTTAAAATCTCATCTACCATACTATTAGTATCGGCCATAATTATTCACCCTTTGTTGGTAAAATACCTTCTACATCTTTATGTGGTCTTGGAATTACATGAGTAGAGATAACAACACCTACCCGTTCTGCAGCAGGCACCTGCGTCTACAGCAGCTTTTACAGCACCTACATCACCACGAACCATAACAGTAACGAGACCAGAGCCAATTTTTTCATTGCCTACGAGTTCCACATTAGCTGCTTTAAGCATTGCATCAGCTGCTTCAATAGCGCCTACTAGACCCTTAGTTTCCACCATACCTAATGCTTCTTGTGTCATCTGTTTTCTCTCCTTTTACAAAACATAGAATAAAGATTACAAATTTATTTTTCTAATAGTTCCACCATAGTACCTATATTCATAAAGGCAAAGTGCGCTGTTTTAAGTAGTTGTACCATGAGTACAGCACCAGTACCTTCACCTAACGCCATTTGTCCATGGATTGGAACTTCATCAAGACGAATATTTGCATAAGCCAATGCTGCGGCCATCCCTACCTCGCGAGAATAATGAGATGGAATACCGTATAATGGAGCGTCTCCATTCATTTGAGTAGCACAAGCCATGGCAACAGCTGTAATATATCCATCGATTACAAATGGGATATGTAAGTCTGTACAAGCTACCATAGCACCTGTAATCGCGGCTATATCAAAGCCACCTACGCGGCTAATTACCTCTTTAGGACTATTTAAGTGCCCCTTATGATGAGATAATGCAGTACGTACAAACTCTCGTTTTTGATTCATGTACGCCTCTTCATCAGGGCCAGATCCAGGACCTACAGTTATCCGTGGGTCTAGTTTTGTAAGACCACTCAGAACAGCTGCTGAAGTAGTTGTATTACCAACACCCATTTCGCCAAAGGAAAATAGATTGATACCCGATTCTGCATAGTAAACAACTCGGTTATATCCAGCTTGGTATGCTAGGTCAAACTCTTCATCACTCATAGCAGCACCATCTAATATATTCTTTGTGCCTTGAGCTACCTTTCGATTGACTCCAATACCTTGTGGGCACGCAATGCCTACATCTACCACTTCATAAGGAATATGGTTAAAGATACAGTAATTAGCAACTGCACTTTTACCATCAATCATATTCTGAGACTGTTTACGAGTAATCTCATAGTTATAACCGATTAGGCCATCTACGGAAATACCATTATCTGCAGAAAAGATAATATGCTGAGCCTGAATCTCAGGTTTCATATCTTGCCAAGCGAGACACATTTTTTTGAAATATCGTTCCCATAGACCCAAGCTTTTTGGAATGATCGCCTTATTTAAAATAAATTGATTAAGTTGTTCTTCAAACACTTTGTCCATGGAAAAACCTTCTTTCAACTAACCGTATATGTAGTTACATAATTGTTTTAACGACTCTTCGTCGTGAACTGATATTTCAAAAATATTAGTGGCTCCCGCTAGTTTAAGATTGCGCCGAGGCGCCTCAACATCTTTACCCGTGTCCACCTTTGATACAACCCCTATAACCTCGCGATTTAAGGAGTTTCCAAAGTTTGGTGGGAATATGGTTGTTTCATCACCTGCAGGAATCATGAAAATCACTACGTCCGCATCATAGGCGTGCAAGATAATGCCTCGATAGTAATTAGGATTCTCCATATATTCTCCAGGAGGTATCGATAAAATTTCCCACTCTCGTTATGGCTTGTGTCTTATGATACGTAGCCGATCCATGAGTAATCGTATCTGCTAATGTAGTCTTACCACAACCGCTACGACCTACTAGAAGGATGCGTTTTTCTTTCTTTTCGGTGCTCATAATTACCCTTTCATTAGGATCTTGTTAAATCCGTTGGAAAGAATCCTAATATGCGTTGCAGACCTTCAATTACGCTGCGCAAAGCAGATTCAACAGCAGATACATCACCAGTTATGAGAAGTGCCCCCGAAAATCTATCGATGAAACCGATTTCGATATCACCTGATTTACTTGCAATATCGGCTGCAATAATGGTCCCTTCGCCAGGTGTTATGGTAAGAATTCCAATGGCATTGCGTCCTTTTTCCTCAAGCCCCATTTTTCTAAATAGATCTGGCTTAGGATTGGCAATAACATGAGCTATCGTAACCTGCTTTCCGGGTACAAACTCTTGAATGATGCGCTGTTTTGCATCAATTACCTCTTGAAAGGCCATATAATCTCCTCCTAATGTAATATGTATTCTTTAAACTATACTGACATGTTATAGTTTGTCGTTGTTTTATATACTCTAGCTATAGTTAAGGTGCCACTAATTGGAAGAACAACACAGCTAAACCTGCCCCAATCAATGGGCCAATAAATGGTACCCATGCATATTGCCAGTTCGCAGTTCCCTTATTAGGAATAGGCAAAATAGTATATGCCAGGCGAGGACCGAAGTCACGGGCTGGATTTAATGCATATCCAGTAGTTGCACCAAAGGACATACCAATGGATGCAATGAGGATACCGCTAACCACTGGAGCTAAGCCATCTGCCATCTTGCCCAAGCAAAGGGTTGCTAGAATGAGCATAAAGGTAGCAATGATTTCAGACATCAAATTGCAAGGTTTATGGTCAATAGCTGGACCAGTCGCGAAGATGCCTACGCAGTTACCTTCATCAGGGCCTGTTCTTTGAAGTGCGGATAATAGAATACTGCTGCAATAGTAGCACCTACAAAAGCGCCGGCAATTTGAGCGATAGACATTGGAATGACTTGATCCCAAGGGAATATACCTGCTACAGCAAGAGCAAAGGTAACGGCAGGATTCAAATGCCCCGGGCCACCAAGTGTAATTCCTATATACACAGCGAAGGTTACTGCAAAGGCCCATCCGAAGATAATGTGTAGCCAGTTAGTACCAAAAATACTAACAATGGTTTTCTTTAACAAGATAGATGCATTGGTAGTATTACCAAATGCAATTAAAACGGCAGTACCAACAAACTCACTAATATACATTTGCGTTACGTCCATTGTTTTCACCTCATTGAGTTAACAGAGATTGTAATGCATGAGATGCAATGTCCATATCCTGTGCCACGGTACCACCGCTAATGCCGAGTCCACCAATCATTTTTCCATTAATCATGATTGGATATCCGCCACCAAAAGTGCAAATTTTACGGTTTACCATGGATTCTATGTTGAATAGATCGCCATCAGGCTGTGCGCTTGGATGTATTTCATGAGTTGCGGCTTTGAGAGCCACTGCGGTGTACGCCTTTGCCTGTGCGATGTCGTTACTGATGAGCAATGCATCTGACATACGTTGGAAATACATTAATATACCGTTTGCATCTACTATAGATACAACGATAGGTACGCCTATGGACCGAGCGTAGTCCAATGCCGCTTGTGAAAGCTTCGTCATAATATGCTCTAACTCTGTTCCAGTTGACATATCAATAACTCCACTTTCAGCAGTATGCTCTATATTACTTACGCATTGATTGCTTTCTGTCAGTATTTCCTCACGACTAGTTGCTACACGTTCTGAAACGCGTTCTACAATTGTTTCTACAAATTGTATATAGTCTTCCATGCGAGCCATGATATATAGAGCATCAGATAGTCGATTAATAAATTTACGAACCTCATCGCGAATAGGTTCTACAGAACCTAAACTTATAAGCAATCGTTCACCACGACGACAAATAGTACGCGCCACGTGTAGCTCTGCAGCAGATAGATAATTTCCGCTTAATATAAAGCTATGTTGCTGTGGCAATCGATTAGTATAGTCATCGATCATGTATTCCAATTCGCTTATATCTTGTTGTGAAATTAGATTACTACTTTCACTTAGATTTTCCACATGAGGCGTGGCTACCTCCGCACATAAGCGGAATAGCTGATGTTGTAATGTGTGAAGCACATGTTTATTGTCTGGTGAGACGACTAATTTCTCACATACACTAACCTGTGCATTTAATTCATCAAAGGTTCCATATGTGTCCACACGAAGTGAATTTTTAGGTACTCTAGTGCCATCAAATAAGGCCGTTGTACCTGCATCACCGGTTTTCGTATAAATAGCCATATGCACCACCTCTAAAGTTAGTTAGATTTAAAAAGCTACTTCCAATCGTTCATCGGAAACGAAAGGATTACCTTTTACAAGGCGGGCTGCATTGACACCTAAGGTGCGTAAGCTATCTGGATATTGAGCATAACCCGTAAGTCGATAAATAAATTGATGCATTGCTATGTTTTTATAGGTCAACACAATCGCCTCATCATCAACGCCTATCCCAACAGATAAAGCGAATTACGAGATGCTAGGTCAGCCAATGTCATATGCGTACCACTATGGGACTCAATGACAACAGGTAGACCTTCCTCTTCAATTCCATATAGAACGGGTTTTAGTATATCCTCACTGATATGCTCTGTAGCATACAGCAATATGGTTGGCTTACTGACGATACTTTGATCCATCATAGGCCTCCCTTCTGTACATAGGATAATACCAATCCTGTTGCTACCGCATTTCGTGCCCCTTCAACGCCTCGAATATTGCCTCGCCCCGCTACTAATGCATATTGTGAAAGTGCATCGGTTACGAGTTGAGGAATTTCAAAGTCTAATGCAGAACCACCGACTATAACTACAAATGGTATATCTCGCACATTATGAGTAGGACTCACAGATGCCAAAGCGCGGAGTGAATTTGTTACAAATACCCGTTTCTTTGCGGTTTGACGGACACGCTTAATTGTTTCTAATGGTATATCTCGTTCTACAGGAACAAGTCCATCAGGAGTTACGATAACAACGCGACCAAACAATGTTGCCGAAAGTGGTTCATTAAAGAACTGCACCGTTCCATCTTCGTGACGAATGTGATATACACTGAGTACTTGAGCCAATGGATCTCGTTTGATGGCTTCTGCAATATGCATATCCTCTAAACCAAGTTCAGAATTGATGAGCATAGTTACCATATTTCCCGCTCCAGCAAGATGAATGGCTTTAATTTTTCCTTCTTGATTAATGATGGATGCATCAGTTGAGCCTGCCCCTAAGATCGAGTATGGCCATTGGTTTTGCTGTCCCCGGTGTAGTCAAAGCCCCTAAAATAGCTGATTCAGCCTCTTCACCACCAATTTCAACTGGTACGCCTAGCTCTTTTTCTACCTGCTTTGCAATGATTTCCATTTGTAGATGATCTGACTTAACCATGGAGGCAATGCCTACGGCTTGTTCCATAGAGAATTCACCTGCAAGGCCACCCTTTACATTAATAGGAACAGCTACATCTACGGCTAGCAAGTCTTGGATGAATACATCTTGCGGGATTTATTCGTCAATTGAGCCATTGTAAGGCGAACCTTTTCAAGCATGCCACCTACGTTCGTACCTGCTTCACCACTGATATCATCGATAGGATGAACAGATTCGAGGGTTTCCATAATTCCTCTCTGCCCCAGCAGATACATCGACGGATACAGTTCGATCATTCCCCATAACAATGATGGATCCTGCCGGTATTACCCGCTCCTTAACGTCCCCTGCCGGTGTTTTGATGACTACAGCTGAGCGATTTCCGATAAGAGCTCTAGCGATAGGCACAATATTCTTTGTTTCCTCTGGTGAAAGCTCAAATACAGTGGCGATTCCATAAGGATTCGATAATTGTGATACCACTTGCCCTGGTTCTACAACCTCTACGGCAGAAAGCATGCCCATTGGGATTTTGTCGATATACGCAACCTCATCTACGATAGGAATTTTATAATCTAATCGATTGTTAACGAGTACGCCGTCATCGGCTTGAAGGATGGCAGCTCGAATATCATAACCTCGCTTACAGTACGCATTAATAAGCTGTGCTACCAATTCAAAATCGATAATCTTTGGAGCTACCACGATGTATGGCTGACCTTGTGGCTTATCAATTAGTTGCTCAATGGGAACGGTATACCCTACACCAAGACCTAAGCCACCTGGTGTTTTAGGGTTGTGCCCTATCATGGTAGATTCCGTAATTATGGTTTCTGTAATCGTTTCCATGGCCACATCGCCGATAACTGGTGTAGCCTCATTAATGCGAACTAAGTCAATGTCTCGTAGTGTAAGATTAGCAGACCTAATTAGCGACTTGAGGGCATCCATGAGACCTACGATATTTTCGCGTGTTCCTTTAATACCAGTGGTACTAGCGATGGCAGAAGATAAGAACTTTACCTCTCCATTACTATGAATTTCGGCCAAGGCCGCTTCTGTTGTAGAGTTTCCGATATCGATGCCAACAATTCGTTTCATAATGACATCTCCTATAGGTTAATTATCACCTTTAAGTTTTTTACGACGTTCGTAATTTTCTGCAGCTTCTCGTACAAAGTTTGCACAAATCGGAGCCCCTAAACCATCAAGTTCGCTAGCAATATCTAACAGTTCTTGTTTGGAAGAACGATATGGACGAAGTGCATTGTACATTTCAAGTAAACGTTTATCACTTACCTTCGTCATTTCTGCAGCGCGAGAGAAGTTGAGTTCAATTTGATCTCGGCCCCCAGCCTTAGCAATTTGACCTTGAGCTTTCAGAATAGATGGAGAAATTTTTAAATCGTCCATTGTGATATGTCCGGCCATTACGTTATCCATCGTAATATGGCTTAAGTCTCGACCTTGACCAAGATCAATCCATTCTGGATGTTTTTTAGCAATCGGATAATCCTCGATGGTAACCACCCTATCTACAACTGTTGTATTAGGTGTAGATGATGTATGAGGCGCAGAGTATTGTGTGGTATTTCCCTTTGCCCCATCTATTTCAGATACGATCTGCCGAATTAAGGCTTCTAATTCGTTAGCCATAGTAAACCTCCTTATACAGTGACACGAACTTCATCAGCTGGCTTTACCTTTACTACATGCTTAGTTTCCTTGATATGAAGCAATGCAGATAATGCTTGGTATTTTGACGAGCCATTTGATCGTTCAATGTTGGTACTGGTGTTGGGGATTCGCCCTTAGCATTTAGCAGATTTTTACCGATAGCACGGTATGTTTCAGCTGTTAATAGAGGTGCTTGAGGGAATAATTCCAAATTTGAAAGTGGTTGTAAATCGCGTTGGTGAATCAAAGTAGTACCTTTAGATTGAATACCGATACATACACCAGATCCAGAAATAGAATCGCCTTCAACGGCTACGGCCGCTACGTCAGAGGAACGGTATACGCGAATTACACGAGCTTTTAAACCTTCTTCTTCGATACCAGCTACTAATTGGCGAATCACTTCTTGATGCGGTACACCAACGATAGTTTGTCGTTGACTACGGCCAAAGGCAGGGCCAACAGCAATAACCACTTCATCTGCGCTTGTACCAGGTTGTGCAGGGCCACCTGTTTGAAGCCAGCTATCATCGCCAGTTGGGTCTCTCAGTCTAGGAGCCGACTTGTTGTGCTTTTACCAGCACTAGCCTTGAATTGTGGTGCTTCATGAACATTCACCCATTTCTTGTAAAACGTCTAGGATAATAGAACGTAATACATCTCTGTTAATTTCAGCCATCATGACACCTCCTTATATATCCCGTGGATCAATGGCGTTTGGAATATCTTTAATGCGTTCCCAATCTTCACCTTCCACACGATAACCTGTGCCAACACCTTGATAGTCATTTCTATTGTTAATCGCGGAGATAACGTTGAAATCACGGTCAAAGATGGCCGATGTTTGTAAGTAATCGCCGGAGATTTTTTGTTTTAATAGATTCAAAATACTTTGTGCTACATCTTGATGACCTTCTTTAGCTAAGCCTTTTACGAAGTCAACGCCTGTAACACCACGGTTTAACAAGTCTTGAGCCGCCTTAATATCTGCAACCTTATCGCGCGGAGGCATATCTTTAGAGCCATTTGCATATGTAGCAGCCTCTACCTTTGATCCGTAATCGGAGGCAAACCTAAGGCTTTGAACAAAGCTTGTAATGCACGAGCCGCTTTATTGCGAACTGCTACAACTTACTTCTTCTTCGCGAGCAGGGATAAGACCGCCATTTACTTTAAGGTCACGTTGGATAACTGTCCAGTCATCATAGTCCTCTGCATCCCAGTTGGAACCAGCAAACATGTTGTCATAGTTTGGTGTAGAGCTATAACCAGAGCAGATAAAGTCAGTACCTGGTGCAAATTGCATCAATGTACGAGCTGTTCTACGCAAATCAGAATGACTGAATGTTTGGTCATTACTAGATGCACATTCTAGGTCGAGCATAGTTGCTACAAGGTTTCTGCTAATACAGCGCGGATACCAGAAGGTACAGCCGCTGGAATACCGATACAGCTTACAGAGCCATTTTGATACCTTGCACGCCAGCGCCTTTTGTAATATATAGGCAGCGGATTTCAAGATACAACATGGATTTGCCTTCTGCTTGGCCCATTTGTACTTCCAGAACCTGTACCAGAGGTGAAGCGCATTTTAAGACCACGAGATGCATAAGCAGATGCGAGGAATCCTTTAGACCAAGGTGTATCATCACCATCAGTAAATACGTCTCTGTACCATATACGGAAATTGTTTCTGCATATGCTGTGAAGCCACGCATGCCAAGTTCCAATTCTGTTGCTTCTTCCAAGGAGCATTGTGTCAATACACCTGGGCGACCACATTGAGAGCCTACGAGTAAGCTAATCGCATTGAGTGGTGCGTAACGAGCAACGGCTACTGTTGTTTCTTCTTCTGCGAACCCACGAAGTGACCTTCCGCAGCATCCGCTGCGATTTGTACTGGATTGTCGTTTACGTTCGTTACATGAGCTTGGTTAGCCATTGTACGACGAGCACGCATTTTTTGCATACATTGCATCATCTCAACAACGTTCATAGAAGAAACAACTTCCAACATTTTCGCTGGAGTAATAGATTTACAAATCTTAACGATTTCTTCACGAGGTACTGAAGGGGTAAGCATCATATTAGCAATTTTGAATCCTTTGCCATTGCTTGTTCAGCACCATCGAGAACGATACCGTAATTTGCAATAAATGTATCGATAAGATCAAAATCTTCGCGGCGTTTACTATCGAGTTCAACGATGCGCCCACCTTCGATTTTGAGACTAGGCTTTGGATCTTGAGGAGATTCCATGGCTATAAAACCTTCCTCTACCCATTCCTTTACATAACCATCCTGATTAACAGGACGTTGACTTAAGACTTCGAAACGTTTTGATTTCATAGGGCATACCATCCTTTCAGATTAGATATAGGAAGGGGCTCCGTTCACTGGTTCGTCACCCATCGTACCGAGCAATTGTTTACCTACTTCACGAGCAGAAATAACCGCTTGTCGTACAGCTCCAGAATCGCCAGAAATCTGTAAAATTACTTCGTTAGAATTACTTGTACCTGCAGAAGGAGATGCATAACCTATTACATCAACGTTTGCAGATTTGACAGCTACATCGGCCATAACTACGCCAATAGCTGCTGGAGCACCTACGATAAGACCAAAAGCTTTACCTTCAGGAGCGCCAAATGCTGCATTTACTGCATGACTAGCGCGTGCTGTATATTGAAGTTCAATATGACCAGCATCGTTTGCGTATACATCGCCAAAAGTACGTTCCACTTCAGCTAATGCTACTTCAATAGCTCGTTTTACATCGGATACATCATCACCACCAAAAATGATTAACGAGCCATGGCCTGCGCCACCTTTAGTATCGCGAGGTAATTCAATGCTAACAATTTCAGTATTGGTTGCTTTTACTGCTTCATCAGCAGCCATAATGTGTGGGCCTGCACCAGTACGAGCGCCTAAAATACCGATGGAACGATATTTTTTCTTTAGTTTCATCGCATCTAATACTTGTTGATCTACGTTAGCAATTACGAAGACCAATAGTATCACCAGTTTTACTAGTCCCTACAAATTCAGTTAATCCACATGTTGTCGCCATAATACCCTCCATACGTATAATGAAAGTATCAAAGTATCTATGTACAGAAAACTATGTTGCGGTATACCATTTTATATTTTTTATCATTTCTTTAACTATTCATATGTATGCAACCCTAGATTCTGTACACCATATATTGCTATAGAGCATGCCTTGCTATTCAGTCACAACCCATCGGACTCAATCCTTTCTAAATACATGTACTATAAGGCTTTTATCTACCTTTATTATAAAAATTATTAAATGTAACTTTTTTATGTATATTCGAAAAATGCGATTTTTCTATTACTAAAATACGACAATCCTGTTATACTTATACATATAAAAGCAAGAAATAACTTAATTTTATAGGTATATGAATTTTAGGTGGTATGTCACTTTTCTCTTTTCTCAGGTTTAGAGCCTTCCCATTAGATAGAGAGCAAGTAGAGCTATTTAACGGTGTGCTTACTAGACCTCTTAACACATTTGTGATTGGAGGTTTTACCATGATTTGTACGAATGAAGATACTAAGCTTATTAATGAAATCATGCGCGATTTTACAAACATAACAAAGATTGCGGCTATTTTTGTTAATAATCGTGGAAAAGTGTTATCTCAAGAATATAACTTTTCTCCTTTTTGCAAGGTTGTAAGACGCAATCCAGCTTACGCCAAACGCTGCAATCAATGCGATTTATATGGTGGACTAGATGCTACAAAAGAACTATCCTCCTGTCCGTACCGCTGTCATATGGGCCTTATAGATTTCTCCGTGCCCATCATGAAAGATGGCGCCATCTTAGGCTTTATCTGGCAGGACAAACAAAAACAGAAGATACAACAATCAAACCTATTTTGCCTACCCAAACCGATTGGCATGATGACACCAAACTTCGTGCACTATATCAGGCATTACCAGTTCTTACAGCAGAACAAATCTACAGTGCTACAAAGGTTTTACGGATTTTGGTAGAACACTACTTCCCATTTAACGATGCCATAGCAGAAGAGATGCCTTATGAACAATTGCCAGACTTTGTGGAGTCTGAACGACCTATTAATCGTCCAGAAATTCGAAAGGCTATGTTATATATAGAAAAAAATCTGGGCAAACGAGTGTCGCTCAGAAGGATTTCGGAACATATTCATTTAAGTGAGTCCTACTTATCTCTAAGATTTTTAAAGATGATACGGGACTTTCAGTAGTGCAATATATAACACTATTGCGCATACAAGAAGCAAAAAAACTATTAGTATATTCCCAACTAACAATTAATCAGATCAGTAAAACATTGGGCTATAACAGAACTAGTTATTTCTGTAAAATTTTCAAAATGGCTACCACTGAAACACCACATTCATATCGGAAAAAATATGCAAAACCAATTCATCCATAATATAATAAAAAAGGCGTAACACCAATGGTGTTACGCCTTTTTTGTATCTATAGAGTTTGTCATGAGAAGGTGTTGTATCAGATACATATAGTATTAACGATCAACTAGAACGCTGGGATGATAGCTCCCTTGTAGTGTTCTTCGATGAACTTCTTAACTTCTGGAGATTGTAATGCTTTAGCTAATTTTTGGATAGCTGGTTTATTTTCATCACCAGGGTTAACAGAAAGAAGATTTGCATATGGAGAGTCAGCTTTTTCTACGAATAAGCCATCTTTTGTAGGATTAAGACCAGCTGGCAACGCATAGTTAGCATTGATTACTGCTGCATCTAAATCTTGGATGGAACGAGGAATTTGAGCTGCTTCTAACTCAACAATTTGGATGTTTTTAGGATTGCTAGTCACATCGAATGGTGTATTAGTCAAACCAGTTGATCTTTCAATGTTACTAGACCAGCACTTTGCAACAAGAGAAGTGCACGAGCACTGTTTGTTGGGTCAGACGGGATAGCTACTTTTGCGCCATTTGGCAAGTCTTTCAAGTCTTTAATTTTTTGAGAGTAGATAGCCAATGGTTCGATGTGAACTGGTGCAAAGCTTACAAAGTTTGTACCATGATCTTTATTGTAGTTATTTTGGTAAGGTACGTTTGCAAAGAAGTTTGCATCTACTTCATGGCTAGATAGAGCCATATTTGGTTGGATGTAGTCTGTAAATTCAATGATTTGTAAGTCTACACCTTCCTTAGCCAAAATAGGTTTAACTTGTTCTAAAATTTCAGCATGAGGTACAGGATTTGCTGCTACCTTTAATACCTCTTTAGAGCCACTAGAGCTCGCGTTATTTGTGGAAGAGCCACAACCACTAATCAATAAGGACGCACCTAGTACGGCCGTCGCTGCTAATGCTAACCATTTTTTCATGTAATCCTCCTATCTACGATGAACACCTACATCTATTGGACGAGGACTCACGCGTATACAATATCGTAGACATTATAATAATAATCTTGTATCTAATTTCTATAGCAATTTAAACTTGCATAATAGATTTTATATATGTAATAATATAACTTTAATCTATAGCAAGATAAGAGTAATTACATTTAGCTATATATAAAACGGTACTAAGATGATTCCCCGTACTACTAGGTAATATACCTAATAGGTACAATCAAACTTAGTACCGTTATAAATATCGCTCTATATAATAAACAATCTAATCAAAATCCAAAAATCAACTTATAGAGTTGACGTTGTTTGCTCCACAGAAATAGTTACAGGCGCTGATAATTTAGCCTCTAGCCAAGCTTTTATTCGTTCCAAATCTGCATCAGATACAGTGGACGTGGTATAGATAATCACCATATAGCGACTCGCTTTAGGCTGTTCTAAATTATCTATCAAAGGCATGCCTTCCACTTTGCTTACAAACGGGAATAACGCCTTTGCTTCAGCTTCTGTCGTTTTCATAGTATTTATAGTTTCACTTACTAATTGATAAGTCGGCTGGTATAGATTACTCAAGTTTTTATATGTTTCAAGATTCTCTGAAGATTTATTCAAGTTCGTCTTATCCATAGTAGATTTTTTCTCATCTACGCTATTAACAAATCGTAAGGTATAATTCTGCAAGTACTCATCCTTCTGTAACTTGTCATCCAACTGGGCTTGCTCCTCTAAATTCACAGGAGCTCCTATAACTACTAAGTCTACTAGCTTATTCGTTTGATCCAATGAATAATCAATCACTTGTCGACGTCCATCTTGATTAATATCGTTCTTAATAAACTGCTCCATATGATTTGACTCAGAATACTTGATGGTCATATCATAGCCTGTGCATAAATACTTGGTATAGCTTGCTAATAAGACCAATCACAAGGAATATTAGCTGATTACGACGAATAAGCTCTTCTGCTTGTTTATGGAATGGCAAACTATATACACCCTTTAAAACAATAAAAGCTGCAAAGAAGATGAAGAAATGCATTTATAAAGAATAGATAGCCAGCCCCAATGAAATATTGCCAATTTCCATTAGCCAGTCCATATCCTGCCGTACATAGTGGTGGCATAAGTGCAGTTGCAATCGCAACACCTGGTATAACATTATCTAAGGTCTTGCGCGTTTGCCCAATAATCCCAGCTAACCCACCAAATATAGCAATGAATACATCAAAAATATTCGGTTCTGTACGTGCTAATAGTTCAGATGTAGCCGCCTGAACGGGAGAAATATAAAAATATAAAGCAGATGCCAAAACAGCAATCGTAACCTGTAAGGACAATCTTAAAATACCGCTTTTTACAACTGTAAAATTAAGCGTAGCAAAGCCAAAGCCAGTTGCTAAAATAGGTCCCATCAACGGTGATATAAGCATAGCACCAATAACAACTGCCGTACTATTCATATTCAACCCAATAGAGGCGATAAATATGGAGAGAATCAGGGTAACCAACGCAGGTCCCTTAATCTTAGCCCCACCTATCAACCTTTTAGCGATAGTTGCATCATCAGCGCGCTCAAAATGTATATCAAAGTATTTATTTATTTTCATTCTTTCTCCTTATAATTTCATCAAATCTGCAAAGGTCCCTACATTTACAAACATATGCTGTGTCGTTTTCAACATTTGAACCATTAAGATAGCTCCTGTCCCTTCCCCCATCGACATGTGGGCTTGAATAGGAACCATGTCTTGTGTAATATCTACCTCTGCTAAAGCTAGCTCTGTGCCTTTTTCGCGATGTGACGGCAATGCATAGTCTGTAATGCGCTCGTTCATATGTACCGCACAAGCTGCCGCTACAGCTGTAATAAAGCCATCAATGACAAAAGGCTTTTTAAACTCAACACAAGACAGCATAGCCCCAAGAATAGCAACAATATCAAAGCCCCCTACATGGGCTACAATTTTACGAACTCTTTCAACTTCACTATCAGAAACAATACTAGCCTTATGCTTATCTAATACAGCGCGCACAAAATCAATTTTTCGTTTCATCAAATCTGGTTTATTCGGCCAAGAACCAGGTCCTACTGTTTCAGTGGGATCAGCTCCAGTTAAGGCAGACAACACACAGGCAGAAGTCGTCGTATTACCAAGTCCCATTTCACCAAAGGGAAAAGATTTATCCCTTGCTTTACATAATGTTCAACTCTGTTCATAGCCAGCCTGAAAGGCACTATTAAATTCATCCTCAGTCATAGCAAGATGGTTTAATATATTCTTTGTCCCCTTTGCGACCTTGCGATCCACTCCGATACCATCATCTGAGGCAATTCCTACATCCACAACTTCATAAGGAATGTTGTTAAAGTTACAAAACTGTGTAGCCGACGAATGCCCCAAGAGCATATTACGCGACTGCTTTTGTGTCACCTCATAGTTATAGCCTACATAACCTTCCATATTACAACCATTATCGGCGGAGAATATGATATGCTGTGGTCGAATTTCACCACTAATCTCGCCCCAAGCTGTACAAATCTTTGAAATAATCCTCCCACAAGCCTAGGCCACCAGGGATCAGGCATTTGGTTGAAGAAATCTATTTAATTGTTCCTCAATTGGTAATACTGACTTATCTTTCATTCTAATCTCTAGCCTACACAGAATATGCCAACTAACCTTCTATTAATTCGATATTATTCTATATAAAAGTATAACACAAATTATATATCTAGTAATATAGGTTTTGTACTAGTACTCATATATACGAATTATCCTCTCATCAGGGAATAATCTATGCTTTTTAGCCTTAAACTCTGGATTGTTATTAGAATCAAAATATTCAATTGTATTTCTTAACTGCTCATGAGTAAAAGGACTAGTGCTTGGATTATATACCAGCTGATTAAATACAGCATACCGTCCATCATATGCAGCAAATAGTAAATTAGATTCCTTTTATCTGGATTGTATGAATCCACTAACATTCCAGGCAAGCCATTATTCCATACCGCTGAATAAGTAGGATTTTGTAACTCATCAAAGATTCCCCACATACGCCAATATACTTGCAATGTGTGATAGAAAAATTATACTCTTTATCTACAAGCACTTTGTTTTCTATATCTTTACTATCAGGATGATCTACATCTAAAGGAATAATCTGAATAGAATACCAAATATCTCCTATCTCATACACTATAAAAATATTGTTATCTAACATATAGAACATCTTCAACTCTGCACCTTTGGGAATGCGGAATGTCATGCCTTTACGAGTAATTGTGTCTGTATATGAATCTATATCCTTTAAATTCTTCTTACAAGGAACCTTACTTCCTACTGGATACGATAAAAGAGTAGTCTTTTTCTCATCATGAATGAGCTTATCCGTTGAATGATACAATCTGCCCCGAACTAAACTAACTTCTTCAGCATACGTTTTTTCTTCACGTAAATACCCCTTAGCTATGTCCTCTGACTTCATTCTTTCCAAATGTCTTTGTAAATCAGCTTCAATCTTATCATTAGTTTGTTCACTACTAACACACTTCTCTTTAGCACTACCAGAAATATCACTTTGAGTAACCGGCTCTTTTGCATGTACTTGTGAAGCCATAAGACTTAGCATTAACAGTGCAGCAATGTATGAATATATTCTTTTCACAATACAACTCCTTAGCTTTATAACAACCACTACAATCAACTTCAATCTCTACTAGTATTGTACCTTTTAATACTTGTAGAATCATCAAAGGGGCTGTAACAAAACAGCCCCTTTGTTCCAAATTTTATATACAAACTCTGCCCAACTCTAATGATACATATCTATATCTACAGTAATCATTCGCGTTCGTTCCGGATTAAACATAAAGTAAATCACTCTTGGCTGGTCATGATCAAAGTTATGGTAAACAACATATACTACATATATATCTCAGCTGATACTCGAGTGCTATAATAAAAATCTTCATTAGGATCATCACCGACACTCTGCCTGCCATCAATTAACCAGGGAAATAATTTCCAGTTTTGTCGTTGAATAGTGATAATCTCATAATAATTATCTATGTCACTAACCAATACATTTTTATCTTTTGGATATGTAAACGAATTAAGTGCTTCAACTGTAGTATCCTTGTCCCTGCCATTTATAAACGAATACCAAGCATTAGATTTAACAGTTTCCTCATACCTTGAAATCGTTGCTTTATCACCATCTAATACTAAACAGCTTTGATTCCCTCCCATTCCATTACTCAGCAGAAGAAATCACTTTCAAACTCCAGGTAAAACTTAGGTGCTTGTAATGGAGACGGAATATACCCCCTGCTTTAGATGAGGGCCATGTAGAGTGCCACCGTTGAGTATCATAATGGGCTATTCCTACAGCAGAAAATACTAAAGTAACAGCTAATGTAGGAAGCATACACAGAAAAAAGATAACATAAAAATATGATAAAAATCTTTTACGTACAGTTTTCTCACTATCAATAACTCTACATTTTTCAAGCAATAATACAATCGTGGCGATTAATAAAATCAGATAGTACACCCCAGAATACGAGATATAATCTGAGAAGAAAAATGTTAATACCCAAAGAATTATAAAAAACCATATACTCTTTCTTATAAGGATTAGAAAAAAACAATTTCTTTAAGTAAATTAAACACTGTTGCATTTTGATCTCCACAACAATACCTACTAAATTACTTAGATTGATAAAACACAGCCCGTGTCCCATCATTACTAATTAACAATTCCACAAAATGAGGTCTTTTAGTATTCCCATCATCTACAAACACATATAATCTATGATTTCGAGTAGAATTATATGTATCCTTGACTACTGTTTTGTTTCTTTTCGAGGTGCAAAGTAGCCACTCAATAAAAGTCCGTTCTGGCAAATTGAAGGGATTCTTCTTCTATACTCTCTACAATATTATAGCTATTAGGGTGAGATATAAAACGCTTTTTCTCCCAGTATCTAAATCACGCAATACACCATCCGCATCAATTTGCGCTGTATAGGCTGCATTTTGCTTTGCTATTGCCTCATATTGTGCAATTACTTTAGGGTCCCCCTAAGTACAGTATACTCTCTGATATGCATTAGCCCAAGCTAAACTACTACGAAAAGCAGACGCTCTATAAATACCGTCGGGAAGTTTTCCTGGTCGTTTTAACCCTCTGGTAGTTCTCCACTATTAGGCCACCCCTTGAGTCCAATCCATGGTACTGCTACTGAAGGAATCAAATTGATCAATGCTTGTTTTAAGTCGTACCTAAACCAATCGCTTACTAACCAAGAAAAGCTGAGGGTAAAGGCAATATACAAACACCAAGCCAACTGAGTGTGCCTTTTTTCAGATATGGACTGTTTCTTAAAGCGCCTATATTGTAGAAATATACTCGATACTATGGCTATACTAAAAACAATATATGTAATAGGCGCTATATTAAATAGCACTACCACAATTGTAAACAACACGCATAGCATAAACTGTTAATAGACCATAAAATCCTTCGAACAAACTCTCCCTATTATGACAACAATCACTTAGAACATCTTTTATACAACGCCTATATCGTCACGGCTTATTTCAGCCACTGTATTAGCAATATTGCCTGTAGCTACAACGTATACATTATCTACGAGCCATGGAATGTCTTTTTTCGTAAAGCCTAATTCTGTAAGGTTTGTAGTAAGGTCTAGGTCATGGACGATTAGGCGTAATGCTTCGCCTAGTTCGGAACCATCTCCGTGGTTAAATATCCGAGCTAATAACCAAATTTATCAGGGTTTCAAATCCATGTATATTCCACCGCAACAGGTTCAATAACGGCAAGGCCTATACCATGGGTAATATCTTTAAGGCCACTGGCAGGGTGTTCCATGCCATGTGCAAAGGTTACACCTGCAGTATTAATAACCATGCCTCCCAATTGTGCTAGCTAATGTAACGGACTCCCAAGCTTTTGTAAGCTGAGTTTCGTTGAGAACAGCATTGATTCCTTCCGCCGTTGCTTTCACATGTTTATATAGTGGTACAAGGTATTGTGCTAATAAGGTTACAGCATAATGAGCTAATGCATCGGTGAAAGGTTGTGCCGTTTTAGAGGTATAAGCCTCGATGTTGTGGCATAGTGCATCAAAGCCTACAGATGCCAATACATGAGGTGGCATTGTACCCATTACAGCAGGGTCTACAATAGAAACCTTTGGCACAATAGCATTGCGCGTAAAGATTTCTTATCACCTGTTTCAGGATTAGTAAGAACACCAAAACCGTTGCCTTCAGAGCCGGTACCACAAGTCGTTGGAATAACAATAAGAGGCAGCGCATTATCACTAACTTTACGGTTGAAAATATAGTCGTTAATATCGCCTTCATTCACCGCCATAAATGCAATCCCTTTGGCACAGTCCATGATGGAACCACCGCCGATAGCAATAACCATATCACAGCTTTCAGATTTAGCTAACGCGCCGTCTAAGGCAGTCGTGGTCAATGGATTGGCATCCACTTGATCAAACAATACATGACCGATATGAGCTGCAAAGCTTTGCTACCACCCGGTCATATAAACCAGATTTTTTAGCACTAGTACGACCAGTTACAATAAGTGCTTTCTTGCCGTACGGTGCAGTCAAACATTATCTACTTTCTACCAACCAAATTGGATATTTACAGGTAAAAAATAAGAGAATTCCATGTGATAACCTCTTTTCTTTGAAAACTAGTTCTTAGTGTTATTGTAAAGGATATTTAAAAGCATGTAAACCTCAGGGCTTTCACCAGAAAACAGGTATACTAATAATAGAGAGGGTATTTATATTTATATTTATAGAGGGAGAGAACATCTATGAAATTTGCATTAAACATTTATGGTCTTCAAGCGGGACCTAGCAACGCAGTCACCTATATTGCTGGCATTGATTGCCGTATCATGTACACCGTTGTATATTGAACAAGATTGGTTTGCCGAAATCGACATTAAGCTATACTCACTGTATTTCTTTATCGTTATATTACAAAGCTATATAACAAGGGCTCGAAAGTTTTCCCATTTTATATACCTTAGTAAGTATCGGAATCAGCGTTCTTTATATGATTCACGAAAGCTACGGCTATGTGCGGGTATTGAACTGGCTACGGAAAATATATCGTACCTATGGCTGTACTCCATGATTGCCTTGTATTTCACATCGCCTGGTGAACACTACATCGGTGAAATCATTAACCGCATCAAACGGATTGGCATCACCCTTGTTACGTCTACGCTATATAACATTGTTATCATCATGAGTTTATGGTTCTTCTTCATCATCGTGGACCAACCATTCAACTTGAAGAAACCATTTTAAGGTACTCGCATCCATTAATATGTTCATTTGTCTATCTATGGTATGTTCTTACAAAGAGGATCCGCAGGTCCTCCAGCACCAAACTCATTTTTACTGTTGTATTCTGGCATCATCTTGCCTAAGGCGTCCATTATTACAGGCATTCTAGCTAACATCTATTTAGTCTTGATTCTGTTAGGGCTTCGAGAGATACGCGTTTCTTCTACACCTATTATCCGTATGTAGCCATTTTCTACCTATTCTACTTGGCTATTAGATCTGAGTGAAGTAGCAGCAGCAGAACAAAACTATGTTTTGTTCATTACAACTACTATTCTGTGCTTAGCTCTTATCGGTAAACGTGTGATTAATGAACCAGTTCTCTGGCTCAATACGATTTATGTGAGTGCATTCAATTTAATCTTCTTAGTACACAATGTATATTCTCTTGTGAAGGTTTAAAACCCTGTACACACAACAGTTATGGCTCTTGCCTTAGGTGCTGTTCTCTTAACGCCATTCATAGGCTATACAACGTATCGTGAATTTGTGACCTATACTAAAGTCGATGGCGAATGGCATGCAAGCCTATCAATAGCTGCTACCTTTGACCCTAACTTCACGGACTATGGCACACCATATGTCCCTGTAGATGATTTAAAACTGCCAGATACAAACCCAATAAACGGCAGACGAGTTGAATATATCAATTTTGATGCTTTGTCTGCACCAAAGGTTATCTCTATTGCAGGATACGATAAATACATTGAAAACATCGAGTTAATTGTATACGAACAAGATCTTAAAGAATACCAAGTAGAGTCTGCCAACTTCGACTCCATCTCCTTCAAGTTCCTCAATAACGGCCTTGATTTAGAGGTGTCTCTACCAAATGGAGTAACAGAGGTGCATCATATTTATGATAAGTTCCTTACAGTCGATAAAACAGCTATCGATCCTGTCGTTATAGAAGGCAATGGATATAAGCTATTGATTACGTCGTACTTCATAAACCAATTCGATACACGTAAACTTAAATTTAACGTACTTTATAATTAAGCATGTAATACAATATAGTAATAATTACAACATCATATATATTATGACAAAAAGTACCCAAGGGGTACTGCTTTATTATCATCTAACTTTATAAGAATATGTTCAAAATCTTGGGCCGCACTTTAAAATCGTCTTCATTTGGATGTACTGCAGCTTGTTTGTGACGTGCATCGCGATCAGCAGATTGACTGTATTTTCAGGTTCTTCGTAACATCATTTCGATAACCTTAGATCACCTTACCTTGGCAGATGAAGGTTCCTACAGGCTCTACGCCATCGGGTAAACAATGTCAGCATTGATTAAGCTCCTTAGCATGTGCCATTTGCGGTGGTACGCCAGCTGTAGCAAACAGAGCAATATGAGGGTTGTAATATGCCTAGTACATCACGGCTCCTTATTAGCTGTCCCTTTATCCACCCAGAATCCTGCAAATAAGATCGTAAGATGATAATCGGACGGCACTTCTTTC
>SCPN01000475.1_pt1 | contig 148173 bp, 187 predicted proteins | sample 6106831 | NCBI WGS metagenome assembly SCPN01 (sample SAMN10720447, study PRJNA508395) | human gut metagenome | isolation source: Participant 1, 0 month | reverse complement strand
TTTTGTCAACTCATCTGCTCTGATAATGGAATATCCATCTGCCGGCTTAATTATCAATGTTGTATTATACCAATCATTTTCTCCGTTTGGCTTTATTAACTCGGTCTCCAAATCATCTGCAGCATAAATCTTATATGCCGAAGTAGGTGCATCTGACATAGAAATCTTCAATGTATAGGATGTACTATCTGCCGGATAGTATGCTTTACTCCACCATCCTCTTTTACTATATTCTGCCTTATCAGCTTTTATCGTTACATTCAAAATTCCGTTGCCAGCTTCAATTGATTCCATCACTTTACTATAATCGGCAATAGAAATCACACCCGATTTACTGTCAATGCTAAGTCCTAATTCAGAACCATTTTCAATACTATAAGAAATTGCGCCCTTATCCTTAGCTTCTTTCTTCACAGCTGCATTCTCTGTTATTCCATTGGTGTTTCCTAATATATATTCAATTGTATTCTCCGGAAAAGAAATCCACCTCCCCCATGGGCTTTTTCCTTTCACATATAACACATGTTCAATTGTACTTTCTATTATAATTATCATTTCCAGAAAGAACTGCCTTAATCGTAATTTTACCCGCACCATTAACAGTCAGTACTCCTGTCTGTGAATCAATAGTTGCTATTTCATCGTCCCCCTCGTCAAACAAAACACTATATGTAATCGTTCCACCAGCTTTTTTCTCTTTATCTGTAGCTGCAAAATTAAATTCTTTTCCAGCTTCCATTTCAGCTTGCGTAATTTCAACACTAGTTTCCTCTCCAGTGTATTTATCAAAAGATATTACCTGTGATGCCTTTGCCAGATATACATTGTATGGTGCAACTGCATTTTCTGCCTTTATAACATCTACATTCTTATCATCATAGTATTGTTTAGTAGCTTTTACCCAGACGATATAAGAACCAGCATTTGTTATTGTCGGAATTGTTGTATCCCAAGCATCTGGATTTGCAGTCTGGCTTCCATCATCCAACTGATAATATAACGTGTAATCTCCCTGATTTTCAACTTTGACTGCCTCCTGAGCCTTTCCGTTATAAATACCATCTAATCCTGTTACTTTTAAATCTCCCAGATTAATTTTCGCATTTGAAATTTTAGCTGTTACAGTCTTTTCAAAATCATTATAATTATCTCTTTGTACGACTAATTTAACTGTATATTCACCGACTGCCAATTGTTTAGGGATATCCTGACTTCCTGTGCTTTTACCATTTACATACCATGTTACAATATCCTTTTCACCAAAAGCACCTGTCATCAAAACCAATTCCTGCTCTGTTGCGTCTTTATATTCTACCTCTTTTGCTGTAATGTCTATTCCTGTTATATCAACTTTATTTATTTTCGCAGTTTGTTCGCCAGATAAATATGTACTGTATCCATCTTTTGTAATTTTCACATACACAGGATACTCACCAGCATTGGTCTCTGACGGACAAGTATCCACCCATGTGTTTCCATCCCTAGAATATTCAATAGTTACATTCTCTGTTGCTGCTGAAACACTAACTAAATTCTGTGCCTCTCCGTTATAATCTGCATTAAGCACTTCAATGCTTACTCCTTCAATATCTGGCGTAGATTCTGGTTTAGATTCAGCTGTTAATTTTACAGAAAAATCTTGCGTATTAGAAGTTATATCTGCTTCATTTATAGTAGTTGTATCTGTCGTGTATCCTTCTTTTGATACTGATGCTGTAATAGTAAGATCATCATAATAATTAGATGCCTCTAACACTTCAATAGTACCATAACTGTCTGTTTCGCCACTTTGATTGATTGTTTGAAAATTATTAGTACCATTTTCCTTTTCCTTAATTGTGTATGTAACTGTAGCACCATTAATAGCAGCACCATCTGCATCTGTTACCGTAATAGTCACAAAGCCCTGGTGCTCATCCGTCTGTGCGCTTACTGTTACTCCAGCTGATGGGAATATTGATACAATCATCAATAACGCCATAATGAATGCCAATCCCCTCTTTCGGCAATTCCTTTTGCTCATTTCCTTCATTCGTTAATTCCTCCATTCTATTTGTATGATTACTCTCTTATGCATTTTCTCTGAGTCTTCCTTGTTTTCTTTTTTATTAAATAAAGATATATCAATATTCCATATCCCAACAGTCCACTCATCAAATCACCTCGTCCGTATGTACCATGATTACTTCTTCCAGCATTTTCATAGTCACAGAAGATGGCATACGATTTCTGACATTGTCCTCATTCCCCAATGAAGCAGTTTCTCCTGATTCATCAAGTAAACCAGTCGCATCCTGATCCACCAACAACCCCGTGTCTTCAATTTCTCGTTCTTTCGCTAAATTCTCGTTCAGCAACCCAGTTTCTTCATTCTTATTCCCAGATTCGCCAATACCATCCATAGTTCCAGTCAGTTTTCCTCTATCTAGATTTTTCTTGCTTGCCTTATACGATTTATCTCCTGTTTTCTCATTTTTCTGCCTCATTTGAGCAATTGATTTTCTGGCATTATGACCTGACAAGTCACCAATTACATCTGGTATTTTAAAACAAACCAAAATATAATTGCTATTACACAAACAATACAGCTAAAACAAATGAGATAATTGAAAGTGTATGTAATATCTCTGCCATTTTACTTCCTTTCCTCTATATTAGTGTGTATGTTCTTTCAATTGCTTTGTATGTTTCTATACTCTATCAAGAATCTGATTGAAGTACTTTTGACTGTTCTTTGTACTGTCAGTTCATTTGTTCTTTTGTATATATCATCATACAAATCCAATATTCTCTGTCTATCAACATTAACCTGGAGCCATACTTGCTCTTTATCATAAAGAAGCATAAACACACTGTTATATAATGTCAGCGATCATATGCACCGGCATCTTTTACAGAGTTAATAGCGTCATCTATCACTGTAAAAATCTCATCATAATTCTCTTTAGATGCTTCTTCCACTGTGGTCGTATTTAATATGTACTTTTTATAAAAAGAACATATCTGGTAATAACAGTCTGACATGGTCTGCTCTTCAAATCCTGTTGCACTCTGATAATTTTCATTGAAGAAGGGATAGGCTTTCTGTACTCTGGTCGAAAAGCTATAATCACCATCATTATTTTCTGTATAGTAATTGAAATAAAGCATACCAATTATGTAATTTAATTCCGACACATCAGAGCTTGTCGCATCTAATTGATCTTTATTTGCATTATATACAGCTAAAAAATCATCATTCTCCTGTTTACTGAAAGTTCCTTCATCCTGATACGCTTCTATCATCTTGACATATGCGTCAGTTCTGCCAGGATATATTTCAACTGCGTTTTTATAATTATTTATCTTGTCATCCAACGATGAAGCTGTTGAAGTTGATATCAATGTTTCATAATCACTATTATTCATTCTTGTTGAAACGATGTTACACACTACTCCTGATATAACCATTACAACCGCCAATATAACTGATGTTATGAAACAGTTTAATTTTCTTTTCTGTTTCCTTTTATAATCTCTTGTAATTAACTCAGGATGTTCCAAATCGTACAAAAGATCCTGACAATTCTGATACCTATGTTCTGCTGCCGGCTGAACACACTTATCTATTATCATTTCCATGCCTTCTGAAACTTCCGGGTAGTGTCAAAAACTACTCATTTTATTGTTCTAAAATTCTTTTAAAACCTTGATTTATTGAGGTTTGCAAATAAAAGAGCATTGACCTCCCAAAAGAAGTATAATGAGTTCACCACAAACACCATTATCAACAAGGAGACAATGCTCATGGACATTATACTTTATTTACTTCTATTTATTCAATACCAACATAAACAAATCTGCTGGCTTTTTAATTTTATCTGCAGATATATTCCCCTTAAGCAGTGGGTCTTCGATGATTCCCATTCTCCCAAATATCAAAAATTCAAGATTGATAAGCTCCCAAAAATAATCTATTACGAAAAATGGGATTACAAAGACTACATTCCTTACCTCGAATGGAAGTATGGCAAGAAAATCAAACCTGTCAGCCGCCGTTCTGAATGTGATATTGATGACAACTGTGCCTGTCCACGTTGCAATGCTCCAAAGCCTTATCTCTACAAGAATAATGGTTCAAAAGGACAGATCCTGTGCAAAGTATGCTCCACCGCATTCTCTCCGGAAGAAAACCGTTTTTCAAAGTCCTACTCCCTCAAATGCCCGCACTGCAATCACTCGCTGGCTCATAAGAAAGACCGCAAACACTTTGTTGTCCACAAATGCGTAAATCCAAAATGTCCTTACTACCTCCACAATCTAAACAAGGTTGATAAAAAAGACCTTAAGGAGGACTATGGCAAGAACAAATATAAACTCCATTACATCTACCGGGAATTCCAGATAGATTTCTTTCGCATGGATTTAAACACTCTTCCCAAGAATGCTTCTTCCCTAAAATTCAGTAAACATGACCAGCATGTCATGTCTCTTTGTCTTACCTACAAAGTGAATCTTGGGTTATCGCTTCGTAAAACCGCTCAGGCATTGAAGGACATACACGGCATCAGCATCTCACACCAGCAAGTTGCCAACTATTGTAAAACCGCCTCTGCCTGCATAAAACCTTTCGTAGACAACTACGATTACAAAACTGGCAATGTATTTACTGCCGATGAAACATACATCAAAATCCGTGGTATCAAAACCTATATCTGGTTTATCATGGATTCTGCCAAACGCTCTGTTATCGGCTATCAGGTATCTGATAATCGTGGTGTTGGTCCATGCATTCTGGCAATGCGGATGGCCTTCCGGCATCTAAAAGAACTGCCTAAGAACTTTAAGTTCATTGCAGATGGCTACAGTGCATATCCCCTTGCCGCCCAGCAGTTCTTCCATGAATCGGTGATAAGTTTAAGTTTGAAATCACACAGGTAATCGGACTCACCAATGACAATGAGGTTTCTAAAGAATTCAGGCCTTACAAACAGATGATTGAGCGCTTAAACCGTACATACAAAGCTTCCTATCGTAAAACCAACGGCTTTGATAACATCGATGGAGCTAACTATGATCTCGCCCTCTGGGTTGCTTATTACAACTTCCTAAGACCACACAAACACAACAACTATAAAGTCTTAAATGAAGTCGAAATGCTGTCTCAGGCTGACACGATGCTGGGCAAATGGCAGCTTCTCATCTTCCTTGGTCAACAGACGATTCTGAACCTGCAACACGGCGAAGCCGCTAACTGTTCTTAGATTCAGAGCCAGAGGTAATTATCCCAGCCACCGCAAAGCGGCCTGCCCTTGATGGCACGAAAAAGAACTGCTACACTGCTGTAAACGACGGAAAATTCAAACTGTTCTTGAGTTCTTCGCCGTCGGTGATTCACCTACAGCAGTTCTTTTTCGTGCTGTCAAGGGTGGCGGTAAGCTACCACAACATAAAATATCTACAGTTTTCAAGGTTCATTTGAGACTTTTTTCTTTGGCTCGTTTTTTCATAGGTCATTTGACACTATCAACTTCCGGATTCCACATTCTTACTGGAGCATATGCTTCTCCGGTTCTAGGATCTATGCCTGTCAGAAGATGATGCATTGTCATTCCTAGAGCATAAATATCTGATCTTGCATCTGTCTGACCGCTATACTGTTCCGGTGGTGCATATCCTTTTGTTCCAAGCACTGTTGTATCCGCCAGACTCTGCTCCTTATATTCTCTAGCTATACCAAAATCAATAATTTTTATATTGCCTTCCGGTTTTAACATGACATTTGCAGGCTTCATATCACGATATATAATCGGAGGCTTCTGCGAATGCAAATATGATAATGCATCACATAACTGTTTAGCCCATCCAATCACTAATTCTTCAGGCTGTGCACCATATTCTGCCAATATCTTATCTAGTGACTCACCTTCTATATAGTCCATTACTACATAAATAGTAATACCATTATCTATAATATCTACTATTCTTGGAAGGGATGGATGATCAAGTCGCTTCATCATGTTTGCCTCAGCAAGAAGACTGTTTACAACTATTTCATCATTTTTCCCGCTTCCTTTTTTTTTAATTTCCTTTACTGCCCACTGTTTATTGAGATGAGTATCCATAGCCAGATAAACAACGGACATACCCCCATGTCCTATTTCAGTAAGTATTTCATACTTGCCATCAATAACAGATCCTATTTCAGCCACGTCTCATCCCCCTATTCCGCCTTGATTAATACAACCGAAATGTTATCCCTTTCATTTCGTTGCTTTACAAGTTCAATTAAATATTTCGCATAAGAGTGCATTGCATTTTTGTTAATTAAATTGATAGGGTTTAGTGATTCCACAATTTCTTTTTCCGTAATCTCATGTCTAAATCCATCTGAACAGAGCATATACGCTCCCTTTTCCACCTTTTCAACCAACACCTCTGGTTCCAATATCTCTGAAGCACCTACACATTGAAGGAGCATATTTCTTCTTTTATCAGTCTTTGCTTGTTCTGCTGTCATGGTGCCTTTTCTAATTTCTCTTGCTATAAATGTCTGATCGTAGGTAAGTTGCTCCAACTTATTTCCTATATGATAGAGTCTGGTATCTCCCACATGTACTGTCACATATTCGTCTCCAACAAATAATGTCCCTGTGAATGTGGTTCCCATCGTAATATTATTTTTCTTGGCATACTCGATAATCTTGATGTTTAAATCCTTAAGCATGAGCGACCATTTACCACCAATTACATGCAAATCCAAATTTTCTAATTCATAGGGCAGTTCCTTGTTGTACCATTCTGAAAATTCCCTTATAACTGTTGCACTTGCAAGTTCTCCCTTTGCAAGACCTCCCATTCCATCACATATAACAGCCATCAGCACTTCTCCGCCAGAATAAGTACCATGCTTAAATAACACGCTGTCTTGATTTGTTTCTTTTGCGATGCCAATATCTGTATCAGCTGTAACTGTAAAATGCATTCTCCTTCTCCTTTGGTTAAATCCTAAACTCAAACTCCTCATTTGCTAACCTGATAGCGTCTCCATCATGAATTTCCGTTTCCTGTTGTGCCGGTATCGGAGTTCCATTTACAAATGTTCTATTTTTAGAGTTAAGATCTACAATAAAGTATCTTCCACCCCTGGCAATAATATCCGCATGGCTCCTGCTTACCATATTATTGTTAGCAACAAAATAATCAGAATAACTTTTTTCTTTACCAATTCTAAAAACTGGTTTATTAATCAAAAATGTTTCATTCGTCAACAATCTGTACATTGACGCATAATGTATCTGTTCACATTGAGTATCCAACAACCCCGTTGCTTCTTCGTCATAATTATTCAGTAATCCCGTGTCTTCATCTGCAAGCAGTCCAGTTGCTTCTTCATCTGCATTGCCCCTGCCATAATGTTCATAATAATGCTGTGGCTTATCTGTAATAAATCCACTCTGTCCGACATTGTGCCGCTTAATTGTATTTACAACACTTCTGTCTTCACTAAAAATGTATTTTTCAATTTTTTCAGCCTCATAGGATGTCAGAGATTTCAAAAAATATACATATCTCGATATATATTCTGTATCTGCCTCCTCCATTGTTTTCGAAGCATATATAATCTGCTCCATAAACCTTAATACATCAGCTTCTTTTTTATCATTAGTAAGAGGCAAATATATAAATTGTAGTTCCTTGGTTGTCTCATTAATAAAGACATAATGTATATCCCAGACGACGTTTCTCAATATCAATGAATTCAAATTGACTTTCTGTGTTATATCTATAACCTGCTCCATAATGAAGAAAAAATCATACTTTGATATTGGTTTCTTAAGCCTGTCAAACAAACTGATTCCAATAGGACCATAGAATTCTATACATTTTCTTTTTGCCTGTACTTTCAAAAGACCTCTTATATATTTACTTAGAGAAGAAATCTAATTGACGTTCATCAATTTCTTCCTTAAAAGAGAGCTTAACTTTTACTTTAAGCTGGCAATCCTTACCCTTAACTTTATATCTTGCCATGGTTGTTCCACCTGCCCAATATTTATATTTTGCGTAGAACTATATGTTCTGCACACTAAAAATAATTACTTTAATAGATAAATCGTATCAAATCAATAGTGACTTGTCAACGAAATTTGTCGAAACACAACAAATTCTAACAAATTGCGACGACATAAAATCAGTAAAATGATTCAAATAACAGTTTTAATCTACGCACTAATGACTTTCAGCTGTTCCTATAACGTAAAATAGGACATCCTCTAAATTTGTTTAGAAAATGTCCTATAAGTAATAATTTATTCAACCCTAAGCAGCTCGCAGTTTCCCTGCATATCCTTCCAGAAATCCTTTATAGGTGTGCCGCGAAACTGATTGACTATGCTACAGTTCATTGCACCGTGTCCCACGACAAGCACATTTTGCCTGCCTCAAGCTGCGGTCTCAGCACCTGCTCTATAAACTCGCCTGTTCTGTGATATAGCTCCTCAAAGCTCTCTGCGCCGTCCTTTGCCACATATTTTCCGGCTCCTCAAAGAGCAGGTAGACAGGGCATTCGGGCTTTGCCTGATGTTCTTCACTCCCTCATAATCACCGAAGCACATCTCGTGAAGCCTGTTGTCAGTGATAATCTCTACTGCAGGGTTTCTGTCTGCAAGAAAAATCCTTGCCGTCTCCTGTGCTCTCTTAAGCGGGGAGCAGTAGCATATGTCAAAATCTATATCCTTATATTTTTCTGCGGCATCGTAAGCCATCTGCCTGCCGGTTTCGTTGAGTGGGATATCCACCTCCCCCTGCAGTCTGTGCTCCTCATTCCAATCTGTTCTTCCATGTCGCAAAATATAAAACATAATTAATCCTCGATTTCTCCATTTCTATGTCTCTCGAAGAAATGCTTTGTCTCCTTAACAACAACACCACTGAGAGCAAACAGCGCTATCATATTTGGCAGAGCCATGAGACCGTTGAAGATATCAGCGATAGTCCACACCGCACTTACAGTCATATAAGGTCCGATGAAAACTGCAAGTATATATATCCATCGATAAACCTTTACATATTTCATCCTTCCGCCACTCAAATACTCTAAGCACCGCTCACTATAATAATCCCAACCGAGTATAGTTGTAAAGGCAAAAAATACAAGACACAGCATAAGTACAAATGCTGATAACTCTTTCGGTAAAGGAAGACCATTCTGGAATGCGTATGTAGTAACCTGCACGCCCTCGAGTCCGTCAACCTGCCATGCGCCTGTGAGCACGATGGAAAGTCCTGTAAGTGTACATATAACTATTGTATCAATGAAGGTTCCTGTCATGCTGACAAGTCCCTGACGTACAGGCTCCTTTGTCTGGGCTGCTGCCGCTGCAATCGGGGCACTACCAAGTCCTGCCTCGTTTGAAAAGATTCCTCTGGCAACACCCTTTTGCATTGCAACAAGAAAGCTTCCCACGGCACCGCCTGTTATGGCCTTCGGTGAAAACGCTGCCTTTACTATTGTAGCAAACGCTGCCGGAACCGCTGTGATATTGCATACCACAAGCACGAGCACAAATACAATATATATAACAGCCATGAAAAGGAACTATTATCTGGCTGACACTTGCAATACGCTTTACTCCGCCGATAAGCACTGCTGCCACGCAGAATGCCAGTACAAGCGAAGCAATGACAACTGACCATGAATACTCACCAAGGAACGGTAAAACCTTTACTGTATGCTGGTTTTTAGGGTCAAAAAAGTTGTTTACAGCACTTGATATTCCGTTTACCTGGCTGAATGTTCCTATTCCGAAAAGTCCAACGCATACGCCGAAAAATGCAAATATCTTTGCAAGCCATTTCCATTTTGTACCCATTCCCTGCTCTATGTAGTAGAATGGTCCGCCGAGACTATGTCCGTCCTTGCCGATGACACGATATTTTACAGCCAAAAGTCCCTCTGAATACTTTGTTGCCATGCCAAAGAAGGCTGCAAGCACCATCCAAAAAAGTGCTCCCGGTCCTCCTGCACCGACTGCAGTTGCTACACCGACTATGTTGCCGGTTCCGATTGTTGCGCTAAGCGCGGTACAGAGTGCGCCAAAGCTCGTAATCTCGCCATCGCCGCCCTCTTCATTTTTGACCATCCACTTTAGTGCCAGAGGAAGCTTTCTCATCTGAAGAAGCCCCAGACGAACTGTGAGCATTATACCTCCTGCCATGATGAGCACCATGAGCGGCACTCCCCAGACGAAATCGTCCACTGCTTTAAGAAAAATGTTGATTGTGTTCCACATTGAAATACTCCTGCCTCTCTTTTTTATCTAAACACAAAGTCTTTGTGTTTTGAGCAAATACTATTAATATAAATGATATGAGGGTCAAAAGGTATTTTGCCCCTCATTTATGACATCCGGAAACAATTGAAAAAGCAGGCTTAGCAGCACTTACGTGAATTGAAATAAAAAACCCCATATACGCTGCATATACAGTCTGATACATGGGATTAAGAAGATTATCTTAAGAATATCTGTCCAATATCTTCTCCGTCCTGTTGCCTGAGAGATTCGTACGAGAAGCAGCCTGTGCCATGATATATTCATAGTCACTGCACTCCTACTGCTTCCTATTCGTACGTTGCACCTTCGGCCCCCGCCAAGCGGGTGTCTCCAGAGAGTCGATCCATTTACAGTTGCACCGCCTGCTGCGGCACCTGAGAGTTTTACTCCTTCGGTAGGCTTTGATAAGGTAAAATCGCTGCCGTTTTCCTGCAAACTTCATCTCGAAATTGTTTATTTTAAATTTATTGTTTTTATTAATCGTTAAGAATTATATGACATATATACGATTTAATCAATAGTATAAATGTACTAAACTGTCTCAACCTTAATCACATTGGTGTTGCCTGTCTTACCGTTGATGAGACCTCCTGTGAGCACTATATGATCACCCTTTTGAGCTTCATGACACTCTTTGCCTCGTTCATCGCATTGTAGAACATAACCTCCATTGAGTTGTATTCCTCACACAGAACCGGCTTTACACCCCAGCTCAGGTTCAGCTTGCGCCATGCCTTTTCAGAGGTTGTCATGCCTATTATATCAACAGGACAGCGGAAACGGCTGACCATGCGCACTGTACGGCCTGTCAGCGAGCTGACTACGATACATTTCGCATCCACATCTATTGCCATGGCACATGTAGCATGTGAAATGGCATCGACTATGCTTTTGTCTGGAAATCCGCATTAGCAAATCTCTTGCCGTAGTTTATCTGCTTTTCTGTATACTCTGCCGTCTCTGCCATATTTTTACAGCTTCTACAGGATATTTACCTGCTGCAGACTCTCCCGAAAGCATGATAGCTGATGAGCCGTCGTATACCGCATTGGCTACATCCGAAAGCTCAGCTCTTGTAGGACGCGGATTGTGAATCATGGACTCAAGCATCTCTGTTGCTGTGATTACGCGTGTACCAAGCATACGGCACTTGTTGATAAGATACTTCTGTATTGCCGGTACCTCAACTCCCGGAATCTCAACACCGAGATCTCCTCTGGCTATCATGATTCCATTTGCTATCTCACAGATTTCCTCCACATGGTCTACACCTGAGCGGTTCTCAATCTTTGCGATGATTTCGATGTCCTCTCCACCGTTTTCATCCAAAAGCTTCTCAGATCAGCTACATCCTGCTTCGTAGAAACAAATGATGCAGCAACATAATCCACCTCGTTTTTATACCAAAAGCAGATCATCCTTGTCCTGCTTGCTTAAAATGCATGCTTCATGACCTTGTTCGGGAAGTTCATGCTCTTTCTGTCTGAAAGTGTACCTCCTGCGATAACATCACAGATTGCATCGTTTCCTTTAAGCTCTCGGACCTGCAGAATGATGATTCCGTTCGCAACAAGCACACGGTCACCAACCTTTAAATCCTTGATCAGATTCTCGTAATTAACTGATACTCTCTCTTGATTTCCTACAATATCGTCAGTGGTAAGTGTGAAAGTATCTCCATCCTTGAGCTCTATTTTGCCATTCTCAAAGGTCTTGATACGATACTCAGGTCCCTTTGTGTCAAGCATGATTGCAATTGGCATATGAAGCTTCTGTCTTACCTTTTTGATTAAATCTATTTTGCCCTGATGCTCCTCATGTGAGCCATGAGAAAAGTTTAATCTGGCAACATCCATACCTGCCTTTATCATCCTGGTGAGGACATCCTCATGTTCACTGGCCGGTCCAATAGTACAGATAATTTTTGTTTTACGCATTAATATTCCTCCTGATGCTGATCACCCTATCAGCTTTTCTTTTAAAATATAATCTCACCCGAAGTCATTATATGACAATTTTCTTCAACAATAAAGTAAAAATATATATTTTTTTCAATTATTTAAAAATTCATATGCTCCACATACATTTCATCGAAATGCGGATACGATGCCAGCTCGATGTAACGCATGTCCTTGCTTATCTCCAGTGCTCTTTTCCAGGCTTCCTGCGATAAAGCTGCCGAAACAGCTCCGTTTCCTGCCGCATTTCCCACTTCTTTTGCCTTGTCCAAAAGCTCCTGTGGAAACAATCCTATTGCCGCCGCACTTGCTTTGTCAATGTAGTTTCCAAAGCCTCCCGCAAATGTGAGAACATCAATATTACAAGGCGTACAGCCATATTCCTTAAACAATACTTCTATTCCGGCGGCTATCGCGCCCTTCGCAAGCTGCAGCTTCCTGATATCCTCCTGCGTAATGTAGACTCCCGGTGCAATATGAACAGCGAGAGAGGACTCTGTGCTCTGTGCAGTCTCCTCCGCTTCCACCTCAAACACATACGACCTAAACAGTATAGGAAGCTCCTGTCCGCTTAAAATCGTGCCGTTTTCATCTATGATTCCGGCTTTCAGAAGAACGGCAAGCGCATCGATAAGCCCCGAACCGCACAGTCCCACAGGTCTGTCATTTCCGATAACCGAATACTTAATTCTGCGCCCTTCCAGCCATACTTTATCCACGGCTCCCTTAGACGCCGGCATGCCCAGCTCAATCTGCGCACCCTCAAAAGCCGGTCCTGCCGCGGTGGCACAGCACACATATCTGTCGCCTTTTCCAAGCGCCATCTCACCGTTTGTTCCGATATCCAGATATAGCGTCAGCTCGTTGCAGTTCACTGTCTCCATCATACCCGCTGTAATATCTCCGCCTACAAAGCCTGATACAGCCGGAAATATAATCATGGTTTGACAATTCTCAAGTCCTATATCCAAAGGATTAAATTTCCCTGCCAAAATATTCATCCGGCATAAATGGTGCCTTGCCAAGCTTTTCCGGTGAAATTCCCATAAGCAGATGGCACATAACCGTGTTTCCGGCAACTGAAAACCGGCTGACTTTAGTTCTGCCACATTCCGTGAGCATTTCTGATATCCAGCCGTTAAGCAGGGACACTATCTGTGTCTGCATCATCTGCAGGCCGCCATTCGCTTTATCGTTATCATCCGCCCTCGCTGCCGCATCAATTCTAGGAAAGTACATCTGCTCCAAAGCTGCGCTGTGGATTGGCACCGCTTCTGGTTGAGATAATCTGCCCGGTCTCTTTATCAATCAGATAGCAGACTACTGTTGTGGTTCCGATATCACAGGCCGCCAGAGTGTCTTCAACATTCCTATTCACATGCTCATTAAATTTTTCCGATATGCTTCCTCCATTTGTCAGAACAACCATACTGTCTTCTTTGGTTCCGGTGCTTTCTTTTCTCCCAACAATAATTTCCATACCGTCACAAATCTTCGTCTGACAGGCCAGCACATCCTTATAGTATGGTTTTGTCACCGTCACCTTGCATTTACCGCAAGTGCCTTTTCCACCGCACGGTGTTTCTATCCCTGCAATGCCGTGACTGCGGCAGTATTCAAGAATAGTGGTTTTGTCGGTTTTTTTTTTGCTATCTGTGTTAAGATTTATGGTAATTCGCTGCTGCATATAGTTTACCTCATTTGACATTGTACTATTATGGCTTTTTTCTTTGATTGTATGATACCACATTTATATATACTTTTGTAAACAAAGCACGAGTATCGTGCGGTTTTGTGAATGTGAGTGTGGGAGTGATTCTGAATAGTTACCTTTAATATAAAGACCCGGACAAACGCCCGGGTCTTCATTGATCCATATATACTATGCCATATTAAACTATGTCTGATCTATATCATCTAATCCATGTCATCTATTCTATATCATCTAGTATATATCATCTAATCCATGCACATGAATTATTCTATCTGGTAAGTGCTGCAACAAGCTCATCCATCTGCTTTTCAGATGCCTCATTGAGAGTAGATTTAATTGTAACAACAGGCTCAACACACTCTATGTTCTTGAAGCCCTCAACAATAGCCTTCATCTGGCGTGCTGCTGTAGGAGCCCATGAACCGTTTTCCACGAAGGCAATCTTACGATTCTGATAAGCCTTTGCCTTGAGATGATGTAAGAAATCCTCCATTGGTGGGAAAATGCCTCCATCATATGTGCATGCGCAGAGCACAAGCCTGTCGTATCTGAACGCATCCTCAACAGCCTCTGCCATATCATCCCTGCAAAGGTCTGTAAATGCAACCTTTACACCTGTAGCCTTGAGCTTTTCTGCTAAAAGCTCTGCTGCCTTCTTTGTATTGCCGTGAATAGAAGCACATGCCACAAGGATTCCCTCATCCTCAGGCTGATAGCTGCTCCATGTATTGTATTTATCTATGTAGAAGCCAAGGTTCTCTGTGAGAATCGGTCCGTGAAGAGGACAAATCTTTTCAATGTCAAGCCCTGCTGCCTTTTGAGAACTGCCTGTGCCTGGGCACCATACTTTCCAACAATATTGAAGTAATAGCGTCTTGCCTCACATGTCCAGTCCTCATCAGTATCGAGCGCACCAAACTTACCAAAGCCTCTGCTGAGAAAAGCACCTTGTCTGTTGACGTACTCCATCATAACCTCCGGCCAGTGAACCATAGGAGCCATGACGAATGTAAGCTCATGCTTTCCAAGAGAAAGCTTATCTCCTCTGCCACTACAACCTTTCTGTCCGTTAAGTCTATATCGAAAAACTGTCCCATCATGTTAAAGGTCTTTGCATTACCTACAATCTGCATATCAGGATATGCCTCTGCAACCTTCTGGATATTGGAAGCATGATCCGGCTCCAAATGGGAAACAACGAGATAATCCGGCTTTCTATCACCGAGCGCCTCTCTCAAATTGGCAAACCACTTATCCGTAACTCTTGCATCTGCTGTATCCATGATCGCAATTTTGTCATCCATAATCACATATGAGTTGTATGAAACACCGTTTGGAACAACATACTGGCTCTCAAATAAATCAATGTCCTTGTCATCCACACCGATGTAAATAATGCTGTCTGTAATCTTCTTGTCCATGATAGGTACCTCCTGCTAATAATCTCCAGTTAAATTAGTAATTATTACTATTTTTTTGATTAGATTATATGACAAAAGTATCATTTGGTCAACCGGATAAATTGTATTTTTTTGTATTTTTTTGTGTAAAAATCATTCCAAGCTATCAATATTGCATACCTTGTTGTATTCCTTCCTGTATGCCAAGCTTTTTATGATCATCCTATGCCTTACACATATTTACCACATCTTCCTTTTTATCATACTTAATATCAGTTCTTGTCTCAATATAACCTATCACCTACAATAATTGCCCATAAAGCAGTATCGATATACTCACCATTTTTATAGTATTTTTGTCTGGCAATGCCTTCTAACACCATGCCGCATTTCTTTAATACCGCAGAGGAAGCATCATTTCCATAGAATACTTCTGCCTGAACTCTGTTAAATCCAACTCTATCAAAGGCATAATCTAAGACAGCCTCCAATACTTCTGTCATAATGCCTTTATTCCAAAATCCGGGAGACAACATATAGCATGTATCACACATATGACATGCTTCTTCCACATTTCCCAAATTAATTGTTCCTATCAATTCTCCCGTTTCTTTCCACTCAATTACCCAATGAAAATATGAATCCGACTCATAATTAGATATCCAATGCTTTACCTTGTCCCTATATATTTCTATGTCATCAACAGGATTAAATGGATAGTATCTGCAAACTTCATCATACTTAGCCCAATTTTCATACATCATAGTATAATCGGATAGTTTGATTCTTCGTAAAAAGCATCGTTTTGTTTCAAAATTCTGTGTGCCTATATAATTCATAAATTATTCCTTTTCATATTCAAAATAAATTCCTGCAAATATCTATTAATCACCTGCATGGCAAAATATACAGATACAAGATACATCTACTGCCCCCGTCATATAAAAATCATGCCCCAACACAAATCAGTTGGGGCAATTTCTATACTTTTAAGCTATTATACTACACCATCTCAGGAAGTTTGTAGCCTGCTTTTTGCATTGCGTCTGCGAAGTCATCTAATGACATACTTACTCTACTTGCCCCTACCTCAGGGTCTAATATACCATCCTGAACAAGCGAATATACTTCAAGACATCTTCCTTGTTGCATTCCTTGTTGTATTCCTTGCTTCATCCCCTCCTGAATGCCAAGTTTTTTATGATCATCCCATGCCTTACACATATTTACCACCTCTTCCTTTTCATCATACTTAATGTCAGTTCCTACAAATAGATTGATAGCCGCAATCGTCTCAACGTCAACCCTTGTAAAGGTTTCGTCTTTTGTAATTAAATCATTCAGCTTTCCCTCATCTGAAGCATTTTTTAGCACTTCAAACAGTGGTCTCAGTCCTGTTTTGAACTTGGAAAAATCCGTAATCTCCAGTGGATTCAACAGATTAATCCTGTAATCGTTGATAAATGGCCGAAATCTCTCGTCCATATGAGGCATCATCTCAACAAGACTTCTTGGACCATCCCAGTTTTTGTTCCAAGATATAATGTAATTGTAATCACCGGTGTCAGCCTATCCTCAAGTGTAAACCCTGATAAAACTCATCTGATGATTTATAATCTTTGTTTTTCTGATGTTGCTTCTTCGCCTCGTTGACCTGTTCTCCATAATTCATGGCATCATAAATCATGGTCTTAACCGGCATCGAATAATGAACATCTGTCTGTGCCTCTATCCCCATCAGTACGATGTATACTGATTCTGTATATTTTACAGACACCCCCTTTAGCAAATCTCTCCATTTCTGCTTAACAATCTGCTTCTTATCAATACCGAAAACTGATAACACCTCTGTGGTGTCACATTCCTTTAAATCCTCCGGTTTGATAACCTTCTCTCCGTCAAACAATACATAATTACAGATTTCACTAAACCTCGTATTGTCCGACAAATACTCCTTTGCCTTCGAGTCCTTTGTACCCAAATTAACCTCCTCTTCTTGTGTGAGCAGGAAAATCTGAAGTCGAATAAAAATACTGTATGCTAATATAAAAGCCGGCAAAATCCCCACACCCCGCTTTTCTCGCAATGTTTTCACATCTGACATTTCAATTTTCCTGCTATTAACTGGTAACATAAAGCATTGAAAATTTCCATGTCTTTGTCGAAAAATGCGAAGTGGTCTGCCCTCTTCAAAGTGATACGCACCGAAAAAATATGCTGTGGTGTCGTATTTACAGAAATATAATGCTTTGAGTTGATTGTAGCACACAGAAGTAAGCTTGTCATTATATTTTTCATCTGTGATAATACTTGCAAGATAACATGTCATGCCCGACATCCAGAATGTTAAAAAGAAGCTTCCATGGCAAAAACCGCAATAATCTCCCGCTTCATTACACAAGAAGAATGCAAAACTATTTTCATCTGCCCTGCATTAGTCACTATAATGGTCTGACTGACGCCACATATTCGTTTAGCTTCGCTCTTATCTCTTCAAACTGCTTTCCTGTAACCTCATTATCCGACTCAAATGCCATCATTTTGTCAAGATATCCTCGCTCATTTGCTATCTGAAGACTGATAGGATAAACCAGCTCAAATGTCAGTGCAATATGCCCTGCCACATGGTCTACCACGGTCTTTTTCAGGAACGAAGTACTGCGTGCCTCTCATCAAAGGCAGCCATAACCTCAGGACTTACCTGCGAATTTTCAGTTCCTCCGTCGTCACATTATATATATCCTCTGCCGGAGTATCTACATTTACCCTGAAAATATCCACCTTATCAGCATCCCTTAGTATATTGCAAAACATAACCGTATACTCGTCAAGCCTCTCATCTATTCTGAAAGCACTGTGATTTCTTATCGCATTTTCAACAATTATGCCGTATTTATCATCATGAAATCCATCCACATATGTGTCGATAAGTCCTTCCTTAAACAGCAGGTTGGCTCCAAAATTGGCATGATCAACAGACTGTGCATCGTTAAATGTGTTATAGCGCTTAATCTGTTCAAATCTTCCGACATCATGCAGCATCCCTGTGAGCCATGCCACATCTGTCTCATATTCATCAAGCTTTAAATTCCTTGCTATCAGCTCGCAAAGCTCCGCTACCCTATAGGTATGGTCTATTTTGAGCTTAATCTTTGGGTCTGTGGCATTGTATCCTGATGTGTACTCTGCGAATGTGTTTTTTACTCGTTCTCTATCTATTACCATGTTTGTTATCCTTTCAAAAACCGGTTTATCTGTGGCTTTATTGCTGCTGTTTTAACTCCCATCGCACCACATCGCTATGTGGATTAACCCTGGCAAGTCCAATCTCCGTAATTGTCGCTTCAAATGGCACAAAGCTTTCCTGCATTACTGAAAATGCCATCTGCATCTGTTCCTTTGTCAGTGTCTTTCCAAGTGTAATATGTGGCAGCCAGCTCATTGGCTTGTAGTATCTGCTCACTGCACATTCCGGAATGCTTTTCACCTCATCAAATACTTTTTCCGATAAATCCTGTAAATATCCGTTAAGCACCGGTGTGGCATAAAATACATATGGCAGCAATTGTCCCACTGACACAATGCTACTCGTCCCATTAGAAAGTGAATTTCGCAGATTATCCATTGCTCCCAATAAAGCATTTTCACTTCGAGCTTCTATTGCCGATATCGTCATGTGTGGCGGCACATTGTTATCCATCATGAATGAATTACCTGTTTTCTCAGCTATTTTATTTATATATCGTTGTAAAATATGCTCTGCCGTCTTGTCAAAATATACAGATACAAGATACATCTACTTTCCCCTGTCATATAAAATCATGCCCCAACACACATAGGTCGGGGCAATTACTGTTCCTATTTATCCTTTCCTCTCCTCATCGCTACAGCTCCGGCGATGATATCGCACTTCCCAATACAAGCTTCACCAACCATATAAAAATACTATCACAAGTACAGGAATAAGGCACGTTGTGACTATGAGCACCGCCAGTCCATCAATGAACTTATTGACCATGTTCTTTACACTATCTGCCGTAACTGACAATGTATTTTTCACACTGTTTACTGCATCCTTCGCCTTATCTATAAAGCTGCTTTCAGAGCCCTTACTCTTCTTGCTATCCTTATCATCATCCTTTGACGCTTCTGATTCATCCGCTAAATCATTTGCTTCATCGATTGTCGCATCAATTGACTCCTGATATGTACTGTAAATCATTTTTGAGACATGCACGCTTACCGGAATAACCGCATATATTGCCAGACCAAAAATGAATATTTTTACACCTATTTTCCAAAAGAGCTCCTTTTTGCTTCCAAAATATACTGCCAACGCGAGCATTGATAACGGAATAAGCCATTTGAAAGTCAGCGCGCCAAAAATAGTCAGCAGATATTTTTCAAGATATATTGCTGATACAACAATCAAAAAATATCCTGCCAGATCCATTAATTTATTTGCAACAGGAGTTCCGTCATCTCCCGGCGCTAATGTAATAAGTGTTGAAACTGCTGTAGCACTTGCGCTCAGCTCCAATGCAGTTGTTTTCTTTTCATCGAGATACTTTATAGTTTCTTTGTTTATTTTTGACTCAGGCGATGAATAGCTTTTTGCAAGTCCAAAAAATGAAATACATGCAATAATTATACACACTATAATTGCAACTACTCTGAATAGTAAGCTTCTTTCAAACGATGAATCAGTTTTATTTTCCATAATGACTTATACCCTCATATTCTATAAAAATGTTTTTTTTGCCTCTTCCCGGCTATTCTTCAAGGTAGATGCAGCTCCCTCTCCGGCTAAATATTCCTTCACCAGCTTTACAACTACACCCGAAAGCAAAAATACCGCGATAAGGTTTGGTATGACCATAAGGCCATTGAAGGTCTCCGCTATGCTCCACATCAGTCCGAGGTTCATTGTCGCACCGACTATCGCAACAAGCGAATATACTACCATGAACGGCTTATTTGCCTTAGTTCCGAATAAGAACTCTATGCATCTGGTACCGTAAAGTCCCCAGCCTATGATGGTTGAAAATGCAAAACAGCACATGGCAACCGCTGTAAAGATTGATACCCAGCCGCCGTAGGTGGATGTAAATCCGCTGATGGTAAGCTCTGCGCCTGCTGCTTCTCCATAGCCCACAGAAACTCCGCTGCAAAGTATGACAAGCGCTGTGAGTGTACATATCACGATAGTGTCCACAAACACCTCAAATATGCCAAAGAAGCCCTGCTTTACAGGCTTTTTAGTGGTGTCTGCACAGGCATGTGCGATAGAGCCTGTTCCAAGACCTGCTTCGTTTGAAAAAATTCCTCTGGAAACTCCCTTTTTCATGCTCATAAAAAAGCTTCCTACTGCTCCGCCTGTCACTGCTGACGGATTGAACGCGCCCTCTATTATGGCTCCGAATACGCCCGGTATAGCTTTAAAGTTGACGATTACTACTCCAAGTGCCAGCAGAATATACATCACTGCCATAAATGGCACAAGCTTTTCAGTAACCTGGCCTATACGCTTGATTCCTCCAAGCAGAATAAGCGCAATGAGAGCGGCAAGCACTATTCCTATTATGAGATTGAACGTTGATGCCGACTCTTTTGAAATTATATCGTAATTATATAAAGCTGAATCAATCGCTGTGGTTATGGTGTTTACCTGCGTAGCGTTTCCTGTACCGAACACGGTGAGCACGCCAAACGCTGAGAACAGATATGCCAGCCAGTGCCAGTGCTTTTTAAGACCGTTTTTAATATAGTACATAGGGCCGCCTACCAGGTCGCCGTTTGCATTTCTCTCGTGAAAATGTACAGCAAGTGTGACCTCCGAGAACTTGGTGCACATGCCCAGAAGTGCTGAAATCCACATCCAGAACACCGCTCCCGGTCCGCCTATCGCGATGGCTCCCGCAACTCCTGCCACATTTCCTGTACCGACCGTCGCCGCAAGTGCCGTACACACTGCCTGAAACGGTGTGAGCGCTCCGTCGGATGCCTCACGTTTTTTGAGCATCCTGCCAAGCGTAACCTTCATCGCATATGGAAACTTTCTAATCTGAATAAATCCTGTTCTGAAGCTCAAAAGCAGCCCGACACCTATGATACATATCATCGCAGGCACGCCCCAGATAAAATTGTTGACCACGTCATTGACTTTTTCTATTACTGATAACATCTTTTTCTCCTACTGAATTTAGTGTAACGTATAAAGTATAACACGGTTTGTACAATTTTTTATATATTTAATTTCATTTTTTTGAAGTTTTTCTTTATAAAAAACACCCGGATATAGCAATTTATCTATATCCGAGTGTTTATTTTTGTATAATATGATCAAAGGGTCAAAAGGTATCATCGATGCATGCTTGCATGCAATTCGATGTATACCTTAGTGACCCGCACTACACCGAGAAAGTAGCAATTTGCTGCGGAAACGCAGGAAATTAGCGGATTTCGAGGTGAAGTCAGATTACGGGAATGCGTAGCATGTAGTAATCTGATTAATCATAAATGAGGGGCAAAATACCTTTTGACCCTCATATCATAATATATACAGGATATCCCTCTACAGTCCCTGTGTCATCTTGTAATCTATAAGTGTCATGAGTGATTCTGACTCGATGGCGAGCTGCTCACACTCCTCAATCCACTTGTCATAGGCTTCACTCGCCTCATCCTCCGGCTCCTTTGCTTCGAGCGCCTCCATCATGGCATTGACCTCGGCAAATTCTGCCTTGATATCCTCTAAGAGAGAGTCTTTTGTTGATTTCATAGTATCCTCCCAATTTGATTTAACATAAAATATATTTTTATGTTCTCATGATAGCTCGAATAGAGCCATCGCCACACGATTTCACAAAAATTTCATTCCACAAAGTGTGGCTCAAGCATCCCAAGCTCCGCCACATCTATGCAGTTTGGAATCGTGCCGTTTATCACGTCCTGCTTACACTCTGCGTAGTCAAACCACTTTACAGAGTCGATTTCCTCCTTCTGCACGGTGATGTCCGCTTCGTCCACATCGAGCCACAGCAGAAACACCTTGCTTATCTGGTTGTCCAGGAATCTTTCTCCGTGAAACACCTCGTCTGCATGGTGTCTGTGCAGTCCACAATCGATAAGCTGTTTGGGCTCTATTGTCAGGCCCAGCTCCTCCTAATCTCTCTGAGCGCAGACGGTATATAGTCCACACCGGCCGGTATGTGTCCCGCACTTGATATGTCGTAGCAGCCCGGAAAGGAGTCTTTTTCCATGCACCTTTTCTGCAAAAGTATCTGTATGGAATTTCCACGGCGTCTGACTATCCAGACATGCGCAGTCCTATGAAGTATATTGTTTCTGTGCGCCTGCTTGCGCTCTACGGTCTGTCCTGTTGGATTTCCCTGCTCGTCCACTATATCAAAATATTCCATATGAGACTCCTTTCCCTGCTCAATAAAGTGCATTTTTTGAGATATATTATAGCTTATTTCTGATAGAAGTACCTATCCCGGAAATCAAGGATTTCCGGGATAGTTCGGCGGTCGCCGAACTTGAATTTAGCCAGACATAAAATCATGCAAGCACGATTTTACGTCTGCCTTAAATTCAGTACTTCTCGTCGCTTACGTCCTATTCTATAGGTGCTCCTGCCGGCATTGGTTTCTCCGGTGTCAGGAGTGCGAGATTGCCCTCTGCATCCTCTGCGCACAGCAGCATTCCCTCTGATAAAACACCTGCGAGCTTAGCCGGTTTTAAGTTTACGAGAACCATTACCTTCTTGCCTACCATCTCCTCAGGAGAATAGTACTTTCTGATGCCTGATACTATCTGCTTTGTCTGGTTTCCAATCCTTACCTGTGAGCAGAGAAGCTTCTTTGACTTCGCAACTGCCTCACATTTTACGATTTCACCAACCTGGAACTGAAGCTTTTCGAAATCATCAAATGTGATTTCTTCTTTTGCTTCCACATCCATAGGCTCAAGATCTGCACCATCTGCGGCATTTTCACCTGCACCACAGCCACATGCTGCCTTACCCTCAACTGCAGCAAGCTTAGCCTGCTCAGCCTCAAACTCTGCTTTCTGTACCGCCTGGATTTTCTCTACCTCAGGCATCACATCCTCAGCCTTTAGTCTGCCGAAGAGAATCTCAGGTTTGTCTGTAACCTTTGTGCCGCTCTCATAAAGACCAAATTTGTCAAGGTCATCGAACTCACGGAGTGTTGTGTTAAGCTGTGCCACAATCTTTTCTGCTGTCTCCGGCAGGAATGAATGAAGCAGGCTTGCTCCGATTGTAATAGACTCTGTGAGGTTGTAAAGCACCTCAGCTAGACGATCCTGCTGTGCCTCGTCCTTTGCAAGCACCCAAGGTGTTGTCTCGTCGATGTATTTATTGCAGCGGCGGAAAAGTGCGAATACCTCTGTGATGGCATCCGCCACACGAAGTCCTTCCATTTTCTTTGCCACTTTATCTCTTGTGCCGGTAACAACAGCCTTAAGATCTGCGTCAATGGCAATTTGATCTGCATCGCCTGTTGCGCCTGTGCTCTTTACGATGCCGTCAAAATACTTATTACTCATGGAAACTGTTCTGTTTACAAGGTTTCCAAGTATGTTTGCAAGGTCTGAGTTGAATCTCTCGATTACAAGATCCCATGTGATGATTCCGTCGTTCTCGAATGGCATCTCATGAAGCACAAAGTAACGTGTGGCATCCACGCCGAAAAGCCTGACCATATCGTCTGCGTAGATAACGTTTCCTTTTGACTTACTCATCTTGTCACCGCCCTGAAGCAGCCATGGATGTCCGAATACCTGCTTTGGAAGTGGAAGGTCAAGTGCCATAAGGAAAATAGGCCAGTAAATAGTGTGGAAACGCACGATATCTTTTCCGATAAGGTGCAGATCTGCAGGCCAGTTTTTCTTGAAAAGCTCTGATGATCCGTCAGGATCGTAACCGATTTTTGTAATATAGTTTGTGAGGGCATCAAGCCATACATACACTACATGCTTTGGATCGAAATCTACCGGAATTCCCCAGCTGAATGATGTTCTCGATACGCAAAGATCCTGCAGTCCCGGAAGCAGGAAGTTGTTCATCATCTCGTTTTTCCTTGAAACCGGCTGGATGAAATCAGGGTGTGTGTTGATGTAGTCGATGAGTCTGTCTGCATATTTGCTCATCTTGAAGAAGTATGCCTCCTCCTTTGCAGGCTGTACCTCACGTCCGCAGTCCGGACATTTTCCGTCCACGAGCTGTGACTCTGTCCAGAATGACTCACATGGTGTACAGTAAAGTCCCTCGTATGAGCCCTTGTAGATGTCGCCCTGATCGTAAAGCTTCTTGAAGATTTTCTTTACACATTTCTCATGGTCCTCATCTGTTGTGCGGACAAAATTGTCATATGATGAATTTACCATATCCCAGATTCTCTTTACCTCGCCTGAAATCTGATCTACATACTCCTTCGGTGAAATTCCGGCTGCCTCAGCCTTTTCCTGGATTTTCTGTCCGTGCTCATCTGTTCCTGTCTGGAAATATACGTCGTATCCCTCTGCTCTCTTGTATCTGGCGATTGCGTCTGCAAGGATGATCTCATATGTGTTTCCGATATGAGGCTTGCCTGATGTGTACGCAATGGCTGTTGTCATGTAATATTTACCTTTGTTTGCCAATTTAGTTTCCTCCTGATTTTAAAATGCGTATAAATACATAACTCCACCCTCAAATTCGCCTTTTCAAGGCTTCTCCGCTGCTTCGCAGCTACAATTTTCGGTCTCCGTTATGCCGTCTGATTTCGCATAAAGCACTTCTGCAAACAAGTTTGCGCGTTCTTCATGCTCATCATACTTCTTTTATATGCTAAAAAACGCCTCCTCAGGAGAAAACTCCCAAGAAGACGATTATATCGTGGTACCACTTCTCTTCACGCAACTATCAAAATCATCCGGCATCTTTTGCCGGCACTGCTGCGCCTCTTTCCGCTATAACAGGCGGTTCCTGTCAGTATCTAGCCAATGGTTCGATACTGCTGCTCCAAAGCCATGTTCCTCCTACTTTAGGTCATCCCCTCTCAGCCTGTGTGGGATTTCTCTGTAAATCTGCCATAAAAGTACTCTCTTTTTCGTCGCTTTTATCTCATACATTTCTAGAGTAGCATGTGGCTTTTAAATTGTCAACTGTTGTAAGTCAACAAACTTATCTTTCATTAAAGAAATAATTGTACTTTAATTATGGATTACTAAGCTATTCTTCCTTTAGCTCTGCAATGAGACATAATACATATACAGTTCCTCAAGACCTGCCTTTACAACAGAAAAATTATAACCTCTAGGTTCACTTTCGCTTATTATTCTGTATATTTTTCCATTCGCCCCCATTTTTATGTTAACAATCATGACATTATCTTGCTTGAATTCATCCTCAGAAGATGTTTCGACCTCGTATACCTTATTATTTAGTTTTTTTAGTAAATACTGTGGAGTACCATGCTCAATTATTTCTCCGTGACTAAGCAATATTATTTCTTTTGCAATAAATTCGATATCAGAGACTATATGTGTAGCAATTATAATTATCTTATTCTCCGACATTTCACTCAAAAAGTTTCTAATACGGATTCTTTCACTCGGATCAAGCCCTGCAGTCGGCTCATCCATTATCAAAATATCCGGATCATTAAGCAATGCCTGTGCTATCAATATTCTCTGCTTCATTCCACCTGAATACGAACCTATTTTTTTGTTTTTCTCAGAAGTCAAATTCACCACTTTCAAAAGGTTCTCTATCTTATTTTTTGCATACTTTTTTTCTAATCCCTTTAAAGCTGCTATATACCACAGAAACTCTTCACCGGTAAAATTATCATAAATCTCCTGTTGTTGTGGCATATATCCTATTTTTTCACGATATTTACTTCCCAATTTACTAATCGGATTTCCATCGTAATAGACGCATCCCCGATCCGCTTTTAAATTGTCCGTTATAATATTCATTAATGTACTTTTTCCAGAGCCATTAGGGCCTAGTAACCCATATATTCCCGGTGTAAGACTTATGTCAACGTTGCAAAGAGCTTTTTTACTTTTTCCATAAGTTTTACTGATATTCTTAATGCGCAATTCCATCATATAATCCCCCTGTTTGCCATCTTTATTAATATCATTGTTAAATTGATTTTCGAGAAGTAAAGAATTAAAGCAATCACTATAACAAACAATGTCACAAAAACCGATACTACAAATTCATTGCCTGTTTTCTTCGAAAGAGCAATTGTAATAGCTCCTATAAGTCCAAAATACAAGGCTTTTATCAAATAAATTAATGCCAAAAATACAAGTAACGATATTCCAGCTGATATTTGAGGCTCATATAATTTATTAACGTTTACTTTCAGTTCTTCTATCCCCAAAACATGCATATAACCTGCAATTGATGGTATAAGACCAGTCAGATATATTATGCTTCCAATGATTATAGCGCATCTTTTTTTCACTCTCATTAACCTGTATCTTCCGTTTTTTGAAGTTCTAAGCAACAGACTAACCTGTATTTCATCTTTAGAGGCAAACAGTCCCGAAATAAACATAACCAACACTATTGATACGGTCACAAAAATAATTATATCACTCCTATAATTTTTCATAACCGAATTCAAATTCATCTCATCTATCATATATCCATCGCTACCATCATCTGTCATCTTTTCATATTGCTGATTTAATCTGTCAAACGCTCTCTTTCTATTGTCTAACTCTGCTGTTATCTCAGCTGTGTCAATTCCATTATTTTCTATCGCCAACTCTATCTGATTTTCCACGCTTTGAATATACTGCTTTTCTTTTTCAATATATTCCACAGTTTGCTCATTAATTTTTCCATGTATATTAGACAAATACATATGATATGTCGCTTCATATGTACTCTGATAGGTATTGTCTGGCATATATGTCTTATATGAACCTATAATACCAATAGATAAAAACAACAGTAAGATCCATTTTTTCTGTACAATCATCAGCTTATAAAATTCATTAACATATATATTTTCAACGCATAATAGCCGTGAAAAAATATTACAAATCTTTTCTCGTATATATTGCAACACAACCTTAATCTCACTAACATAGCGTATACTGAACAATATGGTTCCGATTAATGTTGCAAATACAATAATCGCTAATCCTACAATAAAATTAACATAATTTTTATCAGCCGGGATCCCTACAATATTAAGATTTTGATACACACCAATAACATTTTTCATATTCCATGCATAAAATATGTTTATCTGTGAATCGTTTAAACTGAAAAATTCTAATAAAAAAATAGCAATTGGAATACCACATTCCATTATTCTGCTATTTATTGATACAAAACATACAAAAACAATACTGCAAATAATTATTGCAATAAACATATGATTTAATATTGAGATTATAATCGCTGTAAACATACTGATTTCATATGAACAATCCCTGAATATCTGTAAGCTCTGAATTGAACACTTAAGATTTCCCGTTGAATACATAAATGAATCAAAGACAATTACCATTATCTCCTGAACAAGCGAAAATATAACTGTCAGCACAACCAACACTGTCCATTTTGACAAAATAATTCTGCTTCTTCCTTCTTTGGTCGCTCTAATAATACCTAGCATTCCACTTTTACGTTCTGAAACATATATGTATTCCATACAAACAAACGCAAATACCATACAAAAAAATATTCCATATGTGTAGTCTGCGTATTTTTCGACACCCCAGTTATATATTTGATCAATCTGTACCCCAGATAATCTTTCATAATCTGATACCATTTTGTCAACATTGCGCTTATAATAGACATCATTATCATTTCCTAACGACGAAAGAAGTGTCTGTGCTCTTTCATCTATGCCATTTATAAATATATCATACGTTTCTATGTATTCTTTTTGCAGACTATTTCTATAATCCACATATTCAGCATTTTTCTCACCAAGACAGTATATAATTGTCATTATCTCTACAAGCAGCATGATGCTAACAACAACTATAAACTTCTTATTTCTTACTACTTTTTTTATTTCTCCAATAAACAATGCAAATCCCCCAAATTACCATACAATGTTATTAAGCTCCCCAAAATCACGGACATTAACTATTTTAGGAGTTATTTTATCACCATTGCATTTTTTAACATCATCAAATTTAATTTCACACACACTCCATGATGTATCATTTTGAGTAACATCAACAGAAATTCCATCCGGTCCGAATCCTGCAAATGTTCCTATTGAATTCAGTTCGTATTCAAAACCAGATACCTGCTTTGCATCGGAAGAATATATTTTCACATTGCATGAATCAGTATTATCATTATTGAAAAATTGTATGTCTGCATCATCTATTATCACATAATCATCATATGTCATGATCCCTGAATCCTGTGGTATCCCGTCCATCCAGACAGAAATATCTTTCGTATCATAGTTCATTGCATATATCGGTGTCTCATATTGCAAATCCTGCATATCATCATATTTTTTTATAAGCAACTTATCCTTTAAAAATACTATCGTTCCAATATTATCAGTATTGCTTTTTTTGTCAGGAACATCAATTACTGACAATTGATTGCTATCAACATCATACATGTAATAATTTGATTCTAGAGATTCTATCCAAGATTCATTGTCAGTCATAGTGAAATCTTTACTATTACACGATACCGAAAAAAATAATTTATTTTTATAGGCTTGAATATTTCCCAATGATTTAAGATTTAATTCATCTTCAGTTTCAAATATAACTTTAGAGTTCTTCTCGTCCATGGATTTTTCTAAATTTATCATGCTGATAATACCCTTCGAATATACATTTTCACCTTCATAAGTGTATTCTTCAAGCTCATAATATAGTTTTCCTCTATGAAGGAGCCAGCTACCAATTTGCTTGCCATCTCCAACCGTATATATTTTCTTTTTACTTGAACCATCTTTACTGACACTATATAGGCTTGATCCCATAAAGTAATATACATTGCCCTCATAATACTGTATATACTTATACCCTGAATCTTCTACATCAACTGAAGCTCCATCAGTATCACCACCTCTATTCAAATAGGCATTGCAGTCTCCTCGTCTCTCCTTATCATTTTCCATATCATGAAGGCAATTTGCCTTACTACACAATGGATTCATCTGCTTTGTTTCATTGTTGTAATAATATATATAATCATTCATCAAAATGTATTGCCCATTACCATCTGACTGATATTTCTTCCATGATACTATACTTGTTGCATATGAATACTGATCATCTGTTTCAAAATTATACTCACCACTATAGTCCTTAGCATTATCGCACCCCATTATTGAAATCGCCATAAGCATAATTATTACCAATACTTTAATTCTTTTGTTCCTCATAAAAATCCCTCTTTTGCTTTTTGATATCAATAGTTTACCGCATAAATCATTAAACACGCTAAATTTGTGCTCAACGGTCGAAAATAAGGAGTGAGCGGTCAAATTTACCACTCACTCCCTATTTTTAACCATTGTAAGAGTCATATTACATGTACTATCTTGTCATATACTGTTTATTGGTAACTCTATCTTTACATTTTTCTCATTTTTGCTACACTGGAATAAAGTTCTTTATCCAAATGTTTTAAGTCTGACCGTATGTATGACAGGACTTTATGCCGGATATATTTTAAACAGTTTAAAGTTACATAAATTTATAAACAAGTAATATGGTGTAGTTAATTTTAAAAAGCTATACAAATAAAGGAGACCTCATGAAAATCATATTATTAAACCTATTTGATGCCTTTTTTGCCGGCATATCTGCTTTCATATTTTTTCAGACCATACTTGGGAAAAAGCATTCAAAACTTCCTTACTACTCCATTCTTGCCATATATATTGCAGGCTATATTTCTTATAATGCACTTACTTTATATCTAACCGGAAACACCTCCAATTTTGCAACCGTTATACGTATATGCGTTTCCATAATTTTCACATTAATACTTAGCTTTTTATTTTCTTCTAATATCAGAACCAGGGTCTTTTTATCAATCGAATACTGTATACTTGGTGCTGTTTTTGAAAACTTTTCATATTTTATCACAACAAGTATATATTCCTATAATCCTATAGCAGATGTTATGGATAATTTTGTTTTCGAGCATTTCCATGCTGGCTGCTCTTTTCTGTTCCCTATTTTTCAATGATCATTTCACTTGATTTGGAAAAGGACAGCTTTTTTTCACTCTTTTAACTATACTATGATTTTATTGATCATACCGGTTCTTTCTATATGTATGCTTTTGTCAAAACCTATTTTATACCTGAATATAAATCTGCCATCAACCTATTTTATTCTTGCTGCATTTGTATTGTTTATCAACTTCATGAACTATATCCTACTATACAACGTCCTAGATACTGAGGAACTTCGTTTTCAGCTTGAAGTTCAAAAAGAACAGCTTGAATTTCAACGTAACAAATATAAGCAGCTCGGAGAGGCTTACAAGAATATCCGCAGTTTTATGCATGATACAAAAAAGCATCTATTTTACATAGAAAGCTGCGTTAATAATAAAAAATATGATGACATAATTCCCTATTCACGAGAGATCATGCACGATTTAGAATCGCGCTACTGCACTATTAATACCGGAAATCTTGTAGTAGATGCCTTTGTAAGCAACCTGCTGCTTCAAGCGAAGTCTCTTGGTATTGCTTTACAGACCGATTTAAAATTTGATAAAGATATACTTCCGATAAACGATTATCATATGACTATTATTCTTGGAAATCTGCTTGATAATGCTCTTAATGCCTGTAAAAATCAGCTAAATGCCAAGATTAAAGTATCCCTACGTTCTGCAGATGATAACTTCTCAATTCACGTTGCCAACACATATGTTATTACCTCTCCCGATAAGGCTCCGGAGGATTTTGAAAGTACTGATTTCATTCACGGATATGGTCTTAAAAATGTCAAAAACTCTGCTGAAACTTGTGGCGGTTTCTGTGTCATACAGCATGAGAATGACATATATTCCGTAACAGTTATCGTGCCTATGAGCAGCTAAACAGTATTTTTCACACGTAAACACAAATTATGGTATACTATCCATATCAAATCACTATGAGGAACAGGAAATGAATCTTAACCTAGCAATATGCGATGACGAAATAAAAGATATAGAACTTTTGAAAAAGCATATTTTACAATACACCATCGAAACCGACAATAATATTACGGTTTCCTCATATACATCAGCCAAAGAATTAATTTCAGAATATAATAATCATTCCTACAATGTCGTACTTTTGGACATTGAGATGCCTGATTTGAGTGGAATGGAGCTGGCAAAGCAGCTTAGAGATATAGATGACGATCTACTTATTGTTTTTACCACATTTTATCCTGAATATATGCAGGAAAGCTTTAATGTGCAGCCTTTCCAGTTTCTTACAAAGCCTATTGATTATGCCTCTGTATCCCGGCTGTTCAGTAGTATTTTTAAAAAGTTTAACCGTCGTTCCGGAAATATTGTAGTAATTGATTCCGACGGAGAAAAGAACTTTGTATCAATAAATGAAATACTTTTTATAACCTCCATGAAAGAGAGTAAGTCCCGCATCAGATACCAACTGACAAGCGATCAGTTAGTTTCAAGATCCACTTTATCTGATGTTGAAAAACAGCTTACGCCATATGGATTTGTTTCTCCTTCAAGAGGTTATCTTGTCAATTTAAGATATATACGCACTATTACTTCCAAGTGTGTCATTTTAAAGAATGGTTTAGAAATTCCCATTAGCAGACGTCGTGCATCGGAATTACAGAAAACTTACGCAAAATATATAGTCCAAATGTTGTAGATACACTTCTACAACACCTTCGAACCATTTGCCGTAAGCTTATCGTATAATAATATACGCTGTATATGCCGCATACATTAGCAGCATGATGATGCCCTCGCCTCTTTTTATCTCACGCTTTGTCCATGCCATAATCCACACGATGAGTGAAAATACCACAAGCACGATAATATCTATGATATTTTCCTGTATGAATGCTATCGGGCTGATGGCTGATGCAATTCCGAGCACCATGAGTATGTTGAAAATGCATGAGCCGACTGCATTTCCGAGTGCCATATCGACCTCGTTTTTTCTGGCTGCGACTATTGATGTCACGAGCTCCGGAAGCGATGTTCCGATAGATACGATGGTTAGTCCGACGAGTGTCTGGCTCATTCCAAGGTCAATCGCTATGCGGCTTGCACTGTCTACTACGACATCTCCGCCTACTGCGATGCCGACAGCTCCGATTAGAATGAAAATCACTGCTTTTGGCATTGAGATGAGAGGTATCTCATCGACCTCCTCATCTGATGACTGCCTGTTCTGCTTTAATGTGTGTCTGATAAGGTAGAAAATGTATCCTGCAAAGCAGCCGAGCAGTATTATTCCGTCCACTCTGCCGAGTGTCATGCCGATTGTTCCCATGACAAGAAGTAAAATGGCACATATCATCGAGAATGGGAAGTCCCTTTTTAAGGATGCTCCGTCCACCACGACTGGTGTCATCAAAGCGCACACACCGATTACTACCATGAGGTTAAATATGTTTGAGCCTGTCACGTTGCTGACTGCAAGCGTATTGTTGTGTGCTATCGATGCTGCCACACTGACCGCTGTTTCAGGAAGTGAGGTTCCCATCGCAACAATTGTCAGTCCAATGATAAGTGACGGCACCTTGAAGCGCTTTGCCACGCTTGAGCTGCCCTCCACGAACAGGTCTGCGCCCTTTACCAAAAACACAAAGCCCACTATGAGGCAGAGCAGCACCACTATAAACGGTGCATTATTGATGAAATTTTCCATGTTGATTCCTCCATTTTTTTATTTTTTAAAAGCTTATAATTCCCAGGTGCTCAAGCAATATCTTCACACCTATGAGTATGAGAATGATTCCTCCGGCTATCTCTGATTTCTTTTTATATTTATTGCCGAAAAAGTTTCCGACTATGACTCCGATGATTGAGAGCACGAAGGTTGTAAGTCCGATGATTGCAATAGCCCAGTAGATGTTTAAGCTGTCATAGGTAAATGCAAACATGATTCCGACTGCAAGCGCATCGATGCTTGTCGCAATTGCAAGCAGAAGCATCTCTCCCTGATTGAGCGCCAGGTCTTTTCCACGACCGCGTCATCATCCTTTTCCTTTACTGCCTCATAAACCATCTTTCCACCGATAAATCCCAGCAGAATGAATGCTATCCAGTGGTCAATGCTTGTGATGTACTTCTCAAAGCGGATGCCCAGCATATAACCGATAAACGGCATGAGCGCCTGAAATCCTCCGAAATACAGACCGATTGTCAGCGCCTGCTTTCTGTTTACCTTTGTCATTCCAAGTCCCTTGCAGATGGATACTGCGAAGGCGTCCATTGACAAACCTACTCCTATGAGCAGGATTTCAATAAATAATACCATATTTTTCTCCCTTTTGCCTAGTGTGCGGCGATTAATTTCTCCCAGATAAGCATATGAATGCGTTACTGTTCACACCTAACAGTGTTATCAGCAACATGAACGCTCCATATGAAAAATGAGACCCTCGCATGCAGACACGAAACCTTATAAAGCTATAATTATATGGCTTATATAGCTTTATTGTGTGCTGCATACTTGAGTCTCATTCTTTAATGTTTGCCAGGTCTATTGACCGGTCTGTTGACAAACCACGTATATGTAATGATACGCGAACTACTCCCTCAGAGGTAGTGTGTATTTAATTAATCGCCTTTGCTTCTAAAAAATATATCAAATGACATGGGCTGTGTCAATGTATTTTACCGCTAATTTTTGTACGGAATGGCTAACTTTTTAAAATAATCAAAACTACCCGGAACATTTTTTACAAAACAAATTTTATACAGACTTACACAACTAATTATTTTAAAATCATGGTTGACATGAAAAACAACATGTGATATGTTTACTACGACAGACATAGTATGACACTCGTAGTATGTTACTCGTAGTATTGAATAATTTTAAGATGAAATTAAACACTTGATACAGGAGGTGAAAAATGCTCAATATAAGCAGCGATGTCATCCGAGGATACAACGATACCATCATCCTCTACCTGCTTCTCGACAAACCGTCCTACGGCTACGAGATTTCAAAGCAGATAAAGCAGATATCCGAGGAAAAATACGTCATCAAAAGAAACAACTCTCTACTCTGCATTTACCCGCCTTGAGAAAAACGGTTATATCACATCATTCTCTTCGAGCGACAATGCAAGCGGCAAAAGGCGGACCTACTATCAGATTACCAATTCCGGCAGAGAATATTACAGGATGAAATGCGAGGAATGGAAGCTGACACTTGATGTAGTAAGCAAATTTATACGATTTTAAAGGAGACATTTTATGGAAACTATAAAGAATTATCTGGAAAATATGTTTTCGCACCTCCCGAATACCCCCGAGGTGCAAAAAGCCAAATATGAGCTCTATCAGATGATGGAGGATAAATACAACGAATTAATATCCGAGGGCAAATCTGACAACGAAGCCATAGGCATAGTCATATCAGAGTTTGGAAATCTTGACGAGCTCGCCGACTCACTCGGTATCAAGAGCTTCGTGAATCCCAGTCAGGCAATGCCTGCTGCCAAAACACTCTCCCGCGAGACTGCTGCCGCATTCCTCAGGGATTCGGAAAAGCAGGCATATCTCACAGCGTTTGGAGTGCTGCTTTGCATAATCGCAAGCCTTGGACCGATATTCAGCGAATGCATTCCGCGTTCACTCGCTTCACCTGACGCATCTGATGCAATCGGCATTACCTTCCTGTTCGTTTGTATCGCTGTGGCAGTCGGCTTCTTTATCTTCTCAGGTTCTCTCTCATCTAAATGGAGCTACCTGAAAAAAGAGCCTTACTGCATAGACTTTGAAACAGCAAACTGGATTAATGAGGCGCAAGGAAGCTACCGCTCCACACATGCGATGCTTTTAACAGTGGGTATCATGCTCTGCATACTCTGCGCAGTGCCGGCAATCATAATCAGCTCACTGAACACCAAAAGCACCTTCGCAGACTCACTTTCAGGCGGACTCGTGCTCGTGTTTATAGCAATCGGTGTATTCATGATAGTATTCACAAACATGAAGAAATCAAGCTTTGACAAGCTTCTTTCCCTGAACGGAGCACAGACTATGGGCGGTAATTTTTCCAATTCACACGATGGCAAGGTGCACTATGAAAACCCTGTTGTGGCTGCAATCATGTCAGTCTACTGGTCAACTGTCACATGCATCTATCTATGCTGGAGCTTTATTACCTTTGACTGGGGTATCACATGGATTATCTGGCCAATAGCTGCAATCATCAATTCGCTGGTGGAAAATCTGCTCGGCGATAAACATGGAAATTAATGGAAACCAAGACAATCAAAAATGTGTGTAGCATATTTTGAATAATCACAAAACAAATTATGCAACAAGATAATTCAGAAATGGAGACAAGTCATGAAAAAAAATATATATCTAATAATAATTACAATAATTACTGTGGTCTGCATCATCGCCGGGAGTCTCTACCATATCGGGGGCTTTGCCCTAGGCCTGTTTGACAATCTGATTCCGCGCTCAGACAAGTCTCTCGGAAACGTATGCACAGAGGAGCTTTCAGTCGATGAATTTTCAAACCTGGTATTTGATACAACCATATCGAACATCAACGTGAAAACCGGTGACAGCTACATGGTCTCATACAAATGCAACAAGCGTCTGGTTCCAAAGGTTAAGAGCACAGGCGATACCCTCACAATATCACAGAGCAATGGAGCCAACTACAAAAGAAACACCACAAGTGAAATCACTGTTACCATTCCTGAGGGCGCAGCATTGAACAAGCTATCCCTTGATACCGGTGTAGGCGAGGTAAACCTTAATTCCCTGACCGCAGCCGATGCAGAATTTGACACCGGCATAGGCGATTTATATGTTACAGACTGCAGCTTCGCCACATGTGATGTGGATGGCGGAACCGGCAATCTTAGCTTTGAAAACTGTGCCTTTGACGAAATGGATATCGACGGCGGTACAGGTAACATCACTGTGACATCCTCACAGTCACTTGACAGTTACATGATGGACCTGGACTCAGGTACAGGCGATATCACAATCAACGGCAATGACTATGATGATGAGTATGAGGTAAATGAGCATGCCAAAAAGCACCTGGTTATCGACTCAGGGCTTGGGGATATTGTGGTGAGGTATTAAATTAAATTTTTCACTTTTTATTGTCCATAAACTGCGACTCCATATATCCGGTTCCTGACATGGACTTGTAGTAGCGGCTTGCGGCCTGCGTGCCGACACGCACCTCGCGGGCCTGCTTCTTTGTGGACGCAAATTTCAGAGTCATGAGATCCTTGTTGCGGGCCTCCTGACTCTGTATTTTTACGCTCTTGTTGATATCATCCACTCTTTATTCTCTTTGCAATTTAATCTTAATGCTCCAGATTTGCAAACTTCGTGTACTCAGGAAGCCATGCAAGGTTTACAGTGCCGATTGGACCGTTACGCTGTTTAGCGATGATGATCTCTGAGATACCTTTGAGCTCGGTGTCCTTGTTGTAGTAGTCGTCACGATAGATGAACATAACGACGTCGGCATCCTGCTCGATAGCTCCTGACTCTCGAAGGTCAGAAAGCATCGGTCTGTGTTCCGGTCGCTGCTCTACGGCTCGTGATAGCTGGGAGAGTGCCACTACAGGGACTGAAAGCTCTCTGGCGAGCGCCTTAAGTGAACGTGATATGTCTGAGATTTCCTGCTGACGCGATTCTGAGCCTCGTCCTGAGCCTGTCATGAGCTGCAGGTAATCGATGATGACGAGCTTTAAGTCGTGTTCGAGCTTGTATTTACGGCACTTGCTTCGAAGCTCTGATATGCTGATACCCGGAGTGTCGTCTATGATGAGCTCGGGTCTCCGATGATTCCGGCTCCCTCGACCAGCTTTTCCCAGTCGGCATCAGACAGATTTCCTGTACGCAGTGCCTGCGCATCTACCTTTGATTCGAGTGAGAAAAGACGGTTTACGAGCTGCTCCTTCGACATCTCGAGTGAGAATATGGCTGTACATAGATGTTCGTGGAATGCCACATGCTGTGCTATGTTGAGCACGAAGGCTGTCTTTCCCATTGACGGACGGGCTGCCACGAGCACGAGATCTGACGGCTGAAGTCCCGCTGTCCTGTAGTCAAGATCATGAAGCCTGTCGGGATTCCTGTTACTGTGCCCTCCTGCTGTGCTGCTTTCTCGATTTTCTCGAGGGCATTCATGACTACAGTACGGATTGGCACGTAGTCACCTGTCTGCCTTGTGGAAAGCAGTTCAAATACATCGTGCTCTGTCTTGTCGAGCACGCTCTCGAGTGATTCCTTGCCGGCGTAGCACTCGTTCTCTATGTCCTCTGTCACATGGATGAGCTTTCGCTTTATGGCATTCTCCTTTTACGATATTGGCATAATACTTGATGTTGGCAGAGGTCGGCACACTGGTGACGAGAGTTCTCACAAAGTCAAGGCTTTGTATTTCCTGCGGCACATCCTTTTCCTTTAAACGGTTCTGGAGTGTGACGAGATCTACAGGCTGACCCCTCTGTAAAGAGCTCAACCATGGTCTCAAATATGATGCCGTACTGCTGATGATAAAAATCCTCCTTAAGGAGCATCTCGCTGGCGGTCACTATGGCATCCTTGCTCATAATCATGGAGCCGACCACGGACTGCTCTGCCTCAAGGCTGTTTGGCATTATTCGTTTGATTAATGCTTCTTCCAAGGGGATTCCTCCTATCCTTCAACTACTGATACTGTGAGGTTTGCTGTTACCTTTGGATGAAGCTTGACAGGTACCTCATAGTTTCCGAGTGCCTTAATTGACTCGTTAAGCTGCATCTTTTTCTTATCGAGCTCTAAGCCATGCTGCTCCTTTGCTGCAGCCGAGATCTCCTTGGTGGATATGGAGCCGAAGGTCCTGCCGCCCTCTCCTGAGCGCAGCTTTACTACTACCTTTGTGTTCTCTACTACCTTTGCGAGTGCAAGTGCACTCTCGTAGTTTTCCTGTGCCACCTTGTCAGCGTGCTGGTTCTGAAGCTTTAAGTCATTTAAGTTCTTTGGAGTAGCCTCTACTCCGAGCTTTTTAGGTATGATATTGTTTCTGGCGTAGCCGTCACTTACGTTTACTATCTCGCCTTTTTTGCCTAATGGTTTTACGTCCTGTAATAAGATTACTTTCATTCTTCTATGTCTCCTTCTTTTAGCATTTCGTCCAGTGTATCCTGTATCATGCGCTTTGCCTGCACGATAGTGACGCCTTCAAGCTGTGCTCCTGCCACATTTAAGTGTCCGCCACCGCCCAGCTTCTCCATGATTATCTGGACATTTATCTCGTCGATTGAACGAGGCTGATATAAATCTTGTCATTGTACTCCGTGAGCACAAATGATGCCTTGATTCCTATTATGTTGAGCAGCTCATTTTGCCGCCTGTGCGCCAACGATTGTCGGGCTCTCCACATTCTCGCTAGGGCATACCGATATGGCAAACGAGCCCTGTATACCTCTGCATGGCGTACTGCCTCGGCTCTTGCCTTGTAGCATGCCATGTCATTTCTAAGCATCTTTCTGACGCGTGTTACCTCTGCGCCTGAGCGCTTCAAAAGGCTGCAGCCTCAAATGTACGCACTCCTGTCTTCGTCATAAAGTTGTTGGTGTCGATGAGGATTCCTGCGTAGATGCAGTCTGCCTCTGTCGCATTGATCTTGACTCCGTCGTTGAAGTACTGCAATACCTCTGCAACCATCTCACACGCACTTGATGCATACGGCTCGATATATGAGAGTATAGGATTCTCTATTATCTCGCTGCTTTGTCTGTGGTGGTCAAATACGACTATCTTTCCTGTCTTTCTGAGGAGCTCAGGACACTCTGTGTAGCTTGGCCTGTTGGTGTCCACCACCATGACAAGCGTATCCTTGCTCACCATCTCGAGGCCCTCCTCACTATTTATAAACATGTCTGTTGGATAACCCTTTGCCTCTGAAAATGTCTCCATGAGAGGTCTGACTGAGCTTGTCGGGTCATTTATTACTATCTGTGCCTTTTGTCGAGATTCTTGGCTGCACAGTATATGCCTATGCCCGCTCCAGCGATCTACATCTGTGATGCTGTGGCCCATGATAAGCACGTTCTCACAGGTCTCAATGATTTCCTGAAGCGCCTGTGCCTTGACTCTCGCCTTTACCCTTGTCTTGCTCTCCACCTGCTTTGACTTGCCGCCAAAATACAGGATATCATTCGTGATCCTTTATAACAACCTGATCACCGCCTCGTCCGAGGGCCAGGTCTATGGCATTTCGCGCATATACGTAGTTTTCATTATACTTATCGCTCTTTATACCGATTCCGATACTGAGTGTGACCGCCATCTCGTTGCCGACCTTTATAGCCTTGACCTCGTCGAGCACCTTGAACTTGTCCTCCTTCATGCTGTCAAGGTACTTGTACTTGAACACCACGAAGTATTTGTCGTTTTCTATCTTTCTGACAAGTCCGTCATACTTGGCAAAGTACTGGTTTACACGCCTGTCGATAAGTGCAACGAGCAGTGACCGCTTTACGTCCTCTATGCTGTCGAGCGCCTCATCATAGTTGTCAATATAGACAAGCGCTGAGACCTGCTTCTGCTCTGTGATTTCCTTCTTGCAGTGATAAAGCTCCGACTCATCAAATACGTACAGCGCCGTCAAAAACTCGTCTGCTTCATTTGTGTCGATTATCTCATTTTCCTCTGCGATAGAGTTGAAATATATTCGCTTGACGGACAGACGGACTATGCTGTCCTCCTCCTCGTTTACTATCTTGAAATCTGTCGGCGCATCACTCTTGGTGAGAAGCTCCCTGGTCACTGTCGGGAAAAGTGTCGTGATGGATTTGTGATAGCTTTTTTTATCCACACCCATTAGCTCTGCGAATTTGTCATTTACCCATAGTATCTTGCCGGAGTATTCAAGCAGGGCATACGGCACCTCAAACTCATTAAGCAGCCTCTTCTGCACCGATGAATACTGTGTTGCAAAGCTTATAAGCTCATTTGCAACGACTGACTTGCTTCTGACATACAAAAGCAGCTCGAGCGCAAAGTAAAACACTGTAAAGCCTACCATGCCATAACCAAGCCTTCTGTCATAGCGCAGTGCTATTCCATCAGCACATATCCACACAAACGTCAGATATAGCGGCCAGCACATGTAGCTTTTCAGCCTGCCCTTGAATTTTATTTTTTTCTTCATTTTACTCTCCTTATCCCCGGTGCGCTGCGATGATGCTGCCGGTGCAACGGTTGCGGTTTCGAGAATGTACTACAAATTAATAAGTTGCCGGCCACACCTTTGTGCAGCCCGCATCGATTGATATACCTATTAGAGAGTATACCACTTTGTGGGGATTATTCCTAGTACTATATTTATCAGTTTGGAATTACAGGAGTTCAGGGCAATTATGTGTAATCTAAGCACAATTCTATGCAATCTAAAAAGCACCGCATATATCTGATATTAATATGATACATGCGATGCTTTTTGTGTGCTCTCATCTTCCGGTATTCATTTTAATTAAATATAATTACTTCTCAGTCTTATCCGCAGCTATCTCTGCAATTGACTTTGTAAGACCTGCAATCCCCTGAATCTCTGAAGGGATGATAATCTTTGTAGCCTTGCCGTCTGCGGCCTTGGCAAATGCCTCCAAGCTCTTTATCTGGAGCACTGCGTTATCCGGATTTGCCTCCTTCAACATGCGCAGTCCGTCTGCATTGGCCTGCTGTATCTTGAGGATAGCCTCTGCCTGACCTGCTGCCTCCTGGATTGTTGCCTCCTTCTTTGCCTCTGCGCGAAGGATGGCTGCCTGCTTTTCAGCCTCGGCATCGAGGATGACTGACTCTTTATTTCCCTCTGCAACAAGGATTGTTGATTTTTTCTCACCCTCTGCACGAAGAATGGCCTCTCGTCTCTCACGCTCTGCCTTCATCTGCTTCTCCATGGCATCCTGGATGGCCTTTGGAGGTATGATGTTCTTGAGCTCGACACGGTTTACCTTGATGCCCCATGGATCTGTTGCCACATCGAGTGTTGCGCGCATCTTGGTGTTGATTGTCTCACGGCTGGTGAGTGTCTCATCAAGCTCTAAGTCTCCGATGATGTTACGAAGTGTTGTGGCTGTGAGATTCTCAATTGCCATGATTGGATTCTCTACTCCGTATGCGTAAAGCTTTGGATCTGTAATCTGGAAATATACTACAGTGTCTATCTGCATTGTTACATTATCCTTTGTGATTACAGGCTGTGGCGGGAAATCTACCACCTGCTCCTTTAAGATGACTTTCTTTGCTATTCTGTCGATAAATGGCACCTTGAGGTGAAGTCCTACGCTCCATGTGGTGAGATATCCTCCCAAACGCTCAATTACCATTGCATGTGCCTGTGGCACGATTTTGATGCAGTTTACCAGTACTATAAGTACGATTACGAGTAACACTGCAAGTGCTATTAATCCTTCCATATCCGGTTAAGCCTCCTTTACCCTTTTTACAATTAGTTTTACTCCGCTTATCTTTACTACCTCGATAAGCTCGCCTTTTCTTATGACCTGGGTCTCGTCCTGCGGTCTGACTGTCCACTCCTGACCGTTTACAACGGCTTTTCCCGTCTGCTTCATGCTGTCAGCATCCTCGGTGAGCACAGCTCTTTCTCCGACCAGACTGTCCACGTTTGTCTTCACTGTCCTGGAATTGATGTACTTCCCGGCCCATGGCTTTGTGAGAGCTAAAAGCACGACTGAAACGAGTATAAATGCAATTCCCTGAACCACGACATTGCCGCCAAGCAGTGCGATTATAAACGCTACAAATGAGCCTGCCGCAAACCATATGGATGTGAGCCCGACTGTCATAAGCTCAACTAAAACAAAAACTACGGTGGCTGCCAACCAGAAAACAATGTATGTATCCATTTGAACCCTCCCTTTTATTAGTATTTGTTTTATATTCATTTTATACTATGTAATTTGATTATGCAACAAATATTAATTTTTAAACATAAAACATTTTTAACCTAAAAACCCGACCACCATCCGGTAGTCGGGATTTATCATACATTTATCTTATTCGCAAACGTATGGCATAAGAGCAAGATGACGTGCTCTCTTGATTGCTACTGTAAGAGCTCTCTGGTGCTTTGCACAGTTTCCTGTGATACGGCGTGGAAGGATTTTCCTCTCTCAGAAATGTATCTCTTTAATTTGTTTGTATCTTTGTAATCAATGACATTGTCTTTTCCACAGAATACGCAGACTTTTTTTCTTCTACGCATTGGTCTTCTCTTCATTGATGAACCATCAGCTGATTTATTGTAAGCCATTTTGTTACCTCCTTGAATATTTGTCCTCGTGGACACTACTAATTGAATGGAAGCTCCTCGTCGATTCCGTCCGGAATGTTCATGAAGCCATCCCCAGCAGCCTGGCTAGGTGCAGGTCTGTCTGCCGGTGCAAATCCGCCTGCATTTCCTGATGCGGCTGATTTAGACTCTGCAAACTCTGCATTCTCAACCACGACGTCAGTGGTGTATACCTTCTGTCCGTCCTTGTTTGTATAGCTGCCGGTCTGGATTCGGCCTTCAACAACAAATTTTGTTCCTTTACGGCCAAATCTCTCAAAAATTCTGCTATCTTTCCAAAAGCTACGCAGTTGATGAAATCCGTTGACTGCTCCTCTGCATTCTTGCTGTATCGTCTGTCTACCGCAAGTGAAAATCTTGCTATTGCAAGTGAGTTGTCCCCCTGGGCATAGCGGATTTCTGCGTCTCTGGTTAATCTACCCATAAGTATTACTTTGTTCATAATACAATCTCCTATTTTCTTATACTATGCCTCGTCTTTTCTAACGCATAAGAAACGAAGAACATTGTCCATGATACGAACGTCCTGCTCGATTTCTGCTGGGACTGTTCCCTCAGCATCGAACTGGATGAAGTAATAAAAGGCCTCAGTCATGTGCTGAATCTCGTAAGCTAATCTCTTCTTACCAGCCTCCTCAACTTCTGTAACAGTACCGTCGGCACGTGTGATGTACTCTTTTGCCTTCTCGACTACTGCTGTTCTCGCATCATCCTCGATCTTTGCACTAACGACGAGTGCTAATTCATATTTGTTCATGCGAATGTTACCTCCTTTTGGTCTCTGGCTCATAAATCTGATTATGAGCAAGGAATTTTATATCACGAGTCTAGATAATAACATGAATCGTGGTACTTTTCAAGGGGTTTTTGCAATTTTTCTTTAATTTTTATCAGGTCGGGACGTGCGCTGTTTCTATCTAACTAAGCCTGCTTCTTGGTGAGACCGCGGTCATTTTTCTCGACCAGCTTCCTTGGCACCATAACCTGGTGTCCGCAGCCCATGCATTTCAGGCGGAAGTCTGCGCCGACACGCATGATTTCCCACTCGCTGCTGCCGCACGGATGCGGTTTTTTCAGTTTTACGATATCTCCTACTGCGTATTTATCCATTCTATATTCCTCTTCTACCTATATCTGCCATATTATATACTATGATATGAGGGTCAAAAGGTATTTTGCCCTCATACTACACCTCTATCTGCTCAAATACAGAGCCCAGTCCCTGCTGTATCAGAAGGTCTGCTCTTGCGTCCATCGGTGTGGTGGACTTGTTGATAAGCACGAGCTTGTTTCCGTTGTAATAGTCTATGAGGCCTGCCGCCGGATATACCGCAAGTGATGTACCGCCTACTATGAGCACATCGGCATGACTGATGTAGTAGATTGCATCCTCAAGCGTTTTCTGATTTAAGCCCTCCTCGTACAATACGACATCCGGCTTTACCGGGCCGCCGCACTTTGGACATTTTGGCACGTCTGTTGAGTGGAGGATTTCCTCTGCGCTTACAAACTGCAAGCACCTCTCACAGTAATTTCTCAGCACACTGCCGTGCAGTTCCATCACATTTTTGCTGCCGGCCTTCTGGTGCAGTCCGTCTATGTTCTGCGTCACAACGCCCTTAAGCTTTCCGGCTTTTTCAAGCTCTGCCAGCTTGTAATGCGTGATGTTCGGCTCTGCATCAAGACAGAGCATCTTGTCACGGTAGAATCGGTAAAACTCCTGCGGATGCTTCCTGTAAAATGTATGGCTCAGGATGGTCTCGGGCGGGTAATCATACTTCTGATTATAAAGTCCGTCCACGCTTCTGAAATCAGGTATGCCACTCTCGGTTGATACACCTGCTCCGCCGAAAAATACAATATTGTCCGAAGCCTTTATCCACTGCAAAAATGTTTCTACACTGCTGTCATTGTTACCCATATGTATCCATCCTTTCTTCTTTTAATTTTAATTGCTGCCAATTATTATTTGAGCCATCTTCAGGACAAAACTGCAGCTCACTTGCAAGCTGACTCATAATTTTCTATTCTCAGTATTTCTGAATGGTCAACTTATATTTACAGCTTGCGCACCAGCTTGTCCACATCTGCATTCAGTCCAAGCACCATCACTGCATCGTCTGCCTTGAACACGTAGTCCGGCAGCGGAAGTACGCGATTCTTTCCGGCTTCCTTTACTGTAACGATATTTACATTGTATTTCTGGCGCACATTATTTTCCTTGATGCTCTTTCCTACCCAGCCTTCAGGTGGATTTATCTCGTAGATTGAGTAATCATCGTTTAACGCCACATAATCAAGCACATGGTTAGCGCTGTATTTCTTTGCCACTCTCTCTGCCATGTCGCGGTCAGGGTAGATAACCTCATCCGCACCGTTTCGAAGCAGGAACTTGGCATGCACATCCCTGTTTGCCTTGCTGATGACGTATTTTCCGCCCATCTCCTTCACGAGACTTGTTATCTCAAGCGAGCTCTGGAAATTGGTGCCGATACATACAAAAATCAAATCGAAATTGTTGATTCCGAGTGCTTTTACTACCTGTGGGTCGGTACAGTCACCTATCTGCACCTTGGTCACGTCATAGATTAAATCCCTGACCTTGGCCTCGTCCTTGTCCATCACCATAATGTCGTTTCCGTTTTTTAATCAAATCCGCACACAGATGGTGTCCGAATTTACCCATTCCAATAATTAAAATTGATTTCATTTCGTTTCTCCTTATCCTTATCCAATGATAACTTTTTCCTCCGGAAGCTCTATATTGGCTTTATCCGGTCTATGCACAAACGAAAGCACAAAGGTCATACTTCCGATTCTTCCACAATACATCATAATTATGATAATTATGCGTCCTACTGTATTTAAATCTCTTGTGATGCCTGTTGTCATGCCGACCGTACTGATTGCAGAGTATACCTCAAACAGTACATCGTCCATCTTCATATTGGATGTGGCAAGTATAGCTATCACCGCTGTAAGTCCAAGCACCAGATTGATGATAAGCACCATTCCGGCCTTTTTGATTACCTCACTGCTTATTTTCCTGCCAAACACATTGCAGCCGTTGCTTCCTCTCATATAAGAAACAATATAGATTATCATGACCGCCATGGTTGTGGTTTTGATTCCGCCGGCTGTCGAGCCCGGGCTTCCTCCTATGAACATGAGCACTATAGTCAAAAGCTTGCTCTCCTGTGTCAGTGCTGCTGTGTCTACTGTATTGAAGCCTGCCGTTCTCGCCGTAACCGAGCCGAATAACGATGCAAATATGGCACCCGGTGTATCCATGCCTGCTATGGTATTGTTTTTTTCAAAAATATACATAAACAGTCCGCCGCCGAAGACAAGTATCAGTGTGGTTGATATTACTATCTTGGCGTGGAGCGAGTATCTGCTAAACTTAAGCTTTTTGGTTCTGACCTCATTCCATATGGTAAAACCGATACCACCTATGATGATAAGCAGCATAATTGTGATATTGACTAACGGATCTGCGACATATTTTGTAAACGATGAGTACTCCTCGTTTATGCCCATCAAATCAAAGCCTGCATTGCAAAATGCAGATATCGAGTGGAACACCGAGAAATATATGCCTCTTAATATGCCAAAATCCGGTATGAAGCGGATTGCTAAAAGCACCGCTCCTATACCTTCGATAAGGAAGGTTCCCCTTATTATCACGCTGAAAAGCCTAACTATTCCACCAATCTCGAGTGCATTGACGCTCTCCTGCATCAGATCCCTCTGTCTGAGTCCGATTTTTTTGTGCAGAAGCATGGAAAATGCCACGCCGATTGAGATAAAGCCCATGCCTCCTATCTGAATCAGCACCAGAATTACAAGCTGCCCTATAATACTCCAGTGTCTGAAAGTATCAAACACAACAAGACCTGTCACACAGGTTGCGCTTGTTGCCGTAAAAAGTGAGTCCAGAAAATTAGTCCATTGTCCGTCTCTTGAAGAAAACGGAAGGCTCAGCATTATTGCCCCTGATAATATTGTCAGAAAAAAGCCAACTGCGATGTATCTGAACTCTGTCAGGTTCTTATGTCGTTTTTTTATGTCATGTTTTATATCGTTCATATCCAATCCTAACTATTTGCTGCAGAATGTATTATTGTCAGCTTACAGGAGCTGTTTGTATATATCCCTCTTGCTGACACCTCTGTCCTTTGCCACGAGCTTCATGGCTTCCTTCCTGTCGATGCCCTGTGACTCATAGTGTGCCATATGCGCTTCAAGAGGCATGGCTTCCCAGCTTTCCTGCTGCTCCTTTGCTATTTCAGCCACGTTTCTGCCACAGATTACAAGCACATATTCACCTCTTGGCTCCTGTGTCCTTGAACGCTCCAAAAGCTCCGAAAATGTAGTCTGCACCTTTTCCTCGTGCTTTTTCGTAAGCTCCCTGCACACGGTAAGCTCTCTGTCCCCGAGCGCATTATAAAGCTCTGTGACCGTCTTTATAAGATGATGAGGCGCCTCGTAGATTATGATTGTCCGGGTCTCGTTTTTAAGCTCCTCAATGACGCGCGCGCGTTCCTTTTTATCCCTCGGCAAAAATGCCTCAAACGCAAACCTCCTGGTCGGCCTGCCCGACATGGTAAGTGCTGTAATGCACGCTGCCGCCCCTGGAAGCGAGGTAACAGGCACGCCCTCCTCGTAGCAGATGCGCACGATGTCCTCACCCGGGTCAGAAATGCCGGGTGTTCCTGCATCGGTGATGAGGGCTATATTTTTGCCCTCCTTAAGCTTTGCCACAAGCTGGTAAGCTTTATCTATCTTGTTAAACTCATGATAGCTCGTCATGGGTGTCTTTATCTCAAAATGATTGAGCAGCTTTATGGAGTTTCTCGTATCCTCCGCTGCGATGAGGTCTACCTCCTTAAGTGTGCGCAGCACACGGAATGTGATGTCCTCCAGATTTCCTATCGGAGTTGCGCACAGATACAGTGTTCCTGTCATATGATTCTCCTGTTATTTTCCGTTATTCCGAGGGCTTATCGCCGTATATCTCATATATCTCATCCGTGTATACATTAGGCTCCTTGTATACAACTAACGGTTTTTCGATGGTGATACGGCTTTTGCCGCCCTTTAACCCCTCTATAAGCACCATGTTTGGCTCCCTGTCCGCGTAGGGATGAACAAGACGCATGCGCTTTGGCTCGATATGATATTTCATCATCGTGCTAAAGATCTCTGCCAGCCTGAATGGTCTGTGAACCATGTAAAAACGCCCATTGAATTTGAGCATTTTTGCGCTCTCCCTGACTATATCGTCAAGTGTACACCTGACCTCGTGGCGTGCTATCGTCATGGCATCGTCTGCATTTTTGATACCGTGCTGACCTATCATATACGGCGGATTTACCGTCACCACCTCCACGGACTCGCGCCCGAAAAGCTCTGAGGCATTGCACACATCTCCCTCTTCTATGGTCACTTTGTCCTCAAGATGGTTATATTTCACACTTCTTTTCGCCAGGTCAGCACACTGAGGCTGAAGCTCAAGCCCGCTGTAATGCTCTCCGTTATTCTTTGCCTCAAGAAGTATCGGAATCACACCGTTTCCGGTGCACAAATCCACAGCTCTCTCGCCGCGCTTTACCTTTGCATAGTCAGATAAAAGCACGGCGTCTATGCCGAAGCAGAACAGCTTTGGATCCTGTATGAGCCTATAGCCCTTGCGGCACAAATCGTCCAGGCGCTCATTACTGTGTATCAGTGCTTCCATTGTCTTTGTCCCTGTTGTAATCTTTATTATAGTTTTTTGTTCTTGTAATCCTTGTTGCGGTTGTATTTCTGCTTGTTTGGTCTGTTTTTGCCGCCCTTGTACGGCTTTTTGTAACCGTCCTTATTTTCTCTGCCGGCATTTGCAGCATTTACTTCATTTGTCTCATTTGCAGAAGCTTCCGCTGCCTCTATGTCCGCCCTGTATGGACGTCTTTCTCTGTTGTCACGCTTATCACGGCGCTCGCGATATTCATTTTTGTTGTCACGGTGTCCACGGTTTCTCTGCGGTTTCTCCTGTGGCTTGTCCTCCATCGTCTCATCGCCGATATCCTCGAGATCCTTGAGCTCGCGAAGCTCCTCCTCGGTGAGCTTTACATCCTTTTTCTGGCGCGGCTTTAAGCGCAGATCATCTACAGTGTACTCACGAAGCTCCTTCTCCTCGCCGTTGTCAATGACAACACGCACGAGCTGCCTGAGCACGCTGACTGACTTGACCTCTCCGATTATTCCCTCAGGTGTCTTGACCTTTTCTCCCACTGACGGCATTCTGCTGTTCAGATACTCATATGTATCCTGCTCATACTTGAGGCAGCACATGAGTCTTCCGCACACACCGGATATCTTGGTCGGATTGAGCGAAAGATTCTGCTCCTTTGCCATCTTGATGGAAACCGGCACAAAATCTGCCATATAAGAATGACAGCAGAGCGGTCTGCCGCATATTCCGATGCCTCCCATCATCTTGGTCTCATCCCTGACACCAATCTGGCGCAGCTCGATTCTCGTGCGGAATACCGCTGCCAGATCCTTTACGAGCTCTCTGAAGTCAATTCTGCCGTCTGCTGTAAAGTAAAACAGCAGCTTGTTTCCGTCAAAGGTATACTCTGCATCCACCAGCTTCATCTCAAGTCCGTGCTTTATGATTTTCTCCTTGCAGATGGCAAATGCCTCTTTTTCCTTTTCCTTATTTCTCTCAACCGTTTTCTCATCCTCGTCGGTTGCCACTCTGATGACAGGCTTAAGCGGTGAAACCACCTTATCATCATCCACATCCTTCGGCGGAATGAGGACAGTTCCCATCTCTATGCCTCTTGCTGTCTCCACGATAACATGCATTGCCATGTCGAGGTCGAAATCAGCCGGGTCAAAGTAATATATTTTGCCTGCTGTCCTGAATCTGATACCAACTATTTTTGTCATGTGATTAGTTCTCCTTTATGGTCATAAGCAGCAGCTCAATTACCAGGTCAAAATTAACGTTTGCGTTAATTCTTATCTTCGCCTTCTCAAGCGCCTCAAGTATTGCCTCGATTCCCTGATAGGAATGCTTTGCTGCCTGTTTCTTTATATCATAGACCTCATCCTTGAATATGAGTCCGTTAACATCGTTTGTCGCCTTCATATACAGCACATCTCTGTACCACACCATAATCAGGTCAAAATAATCCTGCACCTTAAGCTTGTACTCAGCTATCTGCTTTACCGCTGCGCCCAGCTCGTAGAGATCTATGTCATCGAGGCGCTTTATAAGCGACAATGCTGACTCCTTTAGCTCGTTGAACTCGTCTGATGAGGCGAGCTTAACAGCCTTTCCGACGATGCCCTGTGCAAATGCGGCACTGATATCTGCCTGATAATCCGGAATATGCTTTTCGTTCATCAGGTATGCCTTTATCACCTCGTCCTTTACCGACTTCATATTGAGTGTGATGCAGCGCGACCTGATGGTCTGCAGAAAGCTGTCTGCATTGGTGGTGAGAAGCATGATGACCGCATATGCCGGTGGCTCCTCAATGGTCTTTAAAAGCGCGTTCTGCGCCTGCTGGTTCATTTTTTCAGCCTCATCCACTATGTAAATCTTATATTTACTGCTGTACGGCTTTATCACTATATCGTTGTTGAGCTGTGTCCTGATGTCGTCAACCGATATGTTGTTGGGCTTTTCATGACTGACATATATGATATCAGGATGATTGTGGTCATCTGCCTGATGGCACGATTTGCACTCTCCACAACCGTCTGTGCCCTCCTTCTCACACTGCAGTGCCCTGGCAAATGCCTCGGCTATCATCATTTTGCCGGACAGCTGTGGTCCGTTTATTATATATGCATGTGAGACCTTTCCCATTGATATGGCATTTTGCAGATGCTCTATTATCTGCTCATTTCCTACTATATCCTTAAATCCTGCCATAGCTGCTGCCTCCTTATTCGTTTCCGGTTACATTTATGTGCAGGTCGTAACCATCATCTTGCTCTGCAATTAGGAACTCTGTCGTATGTATGCTGAAATCTCGGCAAGCACAGTGTCCATATCATCATTTACGAAACGGTGTGTAATACCCGCCTCATGCAGCTTCTCCTCAGAGAAGTCTGATGCGTCTGCCAGAAAACGGCGGCACATCTCCTCATATTTAGGCACCTGCTGCCCCTTTTCCCGGTGAATGGCGCGTATCAGACGGTCGCCGTCCTCCACCTCCACATAGATTGGCAGTACCTTGTCACTGCCAAAATAATCGCGTATCTTTGTGTAAGACTCGAGTGTTCCGACTGTCAGATAGCTTTTGCAGCGAAGGTCTATATCATCATCGTTTACCGTGAAATACTTCCACACGCCGTACACTGTATTGTACTCTCGAAGCTCTATGATGCGCCCCTGTGCACTGAGCCTTTTTACATCCTCTTCATTGCAGAAATGATAATCCTTATCCTGTGTCTCTCCGTCCCTTATCGGGCGAGTGGTATACGGGATAATCCTGCTAAGCATGAGGGAATCATCCTGCAGTATTTTGTTGTATATAGTGTCCTTGCCTGATGCGCTTTTTCCCATCACGCAGAAAATCTTACCCATCTGTAAACCTCTTAATATTGTAATTAGTATAAATATGATTGTTTGCTATGTCAAACTGTTGCTTACAGCACCGCAACAAACTTCCACATATTGGCATCCGGATCAAAGTACAGACCGTCCACTTCAAGACCTGAATTTACAGCCTTTATTACATCATCTATGAGCTTGTCGTTCATTATCTCTCCCGGCACCACAAGCGGTATCCCCGGCGGATATATATTTATAAAGGCACCGCTCACCTTCCCGCTTGCCTTAAAGGCATAGACCTCCTGATGGTCTGCATCATATGCATCATACATTTCCATTACGGCAGGCAGCTTTTGATATATATCTGTGTCCATTTTGACAGGAAAGTAAAATTGATGTACCACACCCTCCTGTTTTAATATATCATAAAACTCTTCAAAATCAGACTTATATTTTTCGAGCTGGCTGTCTATTTCAATCAAAGCATCCGCAAGCCTGTCAAAGCCCTCATCCGTATCCATGACAGATGCCAGCGCCAGTACATAATTGCCCGCTGCCATCTCAAGCTGCAGCTCATATTTTTTAAGCAGAAGCTCAAGCAGCGTATGTCCATTCATAGCCTCTTTCGTAAATATAATAATCTTTGACTCGTCAAAATCATATGCCTCATCGGCAGAAAAATCACTTTTTCTGACCACGTTCAGATGCGAAAGTCCGCTGACCTTCTGATAAAATCTGTCAAGTCTGCTCCTAAGCTGTGCAAAGACAGTCTCTTTGTTATCGCGCACATAGTGTATGCAGCGCTCTATGCCTGTCATAAGCACATATGACGGTGAGCTTGTCTCATAAATGCCGAGAAACTTCTCCACTGCAGCTTCACGCATCCCACCCAGCAGTAAAAGCGCCGTCTGTGTAAATGCCGGAAGCGTCTTGTGCAGGCTCACTATGACCGCATCGGCCCCGAGCGCTATGGCATTTTGAGGGAAGCCGCCTCCAAAGCCAAAGTGCGCGCCATGTGCCTCGTCAACTACGAGTAAAGCTCCATGTGCATGTGCCACAGATGCGATTGCCGCCACATCGGAAACCACACCATCGTATGTAGGCGAGGTTATCACAACCGCTTTTATGTCGGGATTTTCATCAAATGCCGCCCTTATCTGTGCCTCGGTTATCTGCCCCTGCAGCCCTGTCCGTGTAATTTCAGGGTATGTAAACACCGGGTGAAGCTGCCTTAAGTAAAGCGCATGATACACCGCCTTGTGACAGTTCCTTGCTACAAGCACCTTGTCTCCCCTTTTTGTAGCCGCAGATATTGCTGCCAGTATACCGCAGGTGCTTCCGTTTATGAGAAAATATGCACGCTTTGCACCGTAAAGTGCCGCTGCCTCAGCCTGCGCCTCCTTTATAATGCCCTCAGCGTGGTGCAGATTGTCAAAATTGTCTATCTCTGTTATATCAATAGCATACGGGTCCAGCTCTGCACCTATATCACTGCCACGGCGCTTATGCCCCGGCATGTGAAACGGATAAATATTTGATTGTGAATTATTTATCAGTTCTTTTTCCATTTAAGTACCTTGCTTATCAGCTAAAAGCCTCTTGGCATCACGTAATCCAAGCTGATACAGGCTCTCAAGCTTATTAGGATCCTTTTCTACCTTGCTTATTTTAATGTGCTCCGACGGCCTTAACACCTCGGCAATGCCCTGCTTTTCAAGCTCCTTAAGATGCTCAAGCTGATAATTGTACATGATATGCCTGTTTGAAAATGCCTCATAAAACCTCGGAAAACGCTTTTTGTATACTGATGTAAATAACCTTGGCATAGGTTTTTTTATATAGTCTGCCGGCTTTGTCAGCACGACAACCACTCTGTCATATCCCATATCAAGCATATGCTCATATGGAATACTGTCCGTCACCGCGCCATCCAGATACCACTCATTCCCCAGCTTCACAGGCTTTGACACTACAGGCATGGAGCCCGATGCCCTGAGCACATCCATCTGGTCAAAGACACTCTTTATCTGCACATATTCAGGCTTACCTGTCCTGATATTCGTCACAACCGCATAAAATGGGATATCCGACTTCTTATATTCCTCATCATCAAACGGGTCAAGCTCTCTTGGTACGATATCATAGGCATATTTCGTGCTCACTATGTTTTTCTCCCGAAGAAGCGGCCTGATACCCATATAATTTTTGTCACTGTTAAACCTCTTATTGTATCGTATAACCCTGCCACGCGCTGCTTTGACAGCAGATTCACTCCAAAAAGTGCTCCCGCCGAAACACCGATAACAGCATCAAAGCTAATATCATGGTCCATAAAACAGTCGAGTACTCCGGCTGTATACATACCTCTCATTGCTCCACCCTCAAGCACGAGGGCGCATCTTTCATCACTCATTTCTGCCTCCATCTATAATGTCATAATAAAAAATGTATTAATATTTATGTCGACCGCTGAACTTCAGATTGTCTCTCCTTCTGCGCTGTTTTCTCTTCAAGCTTGTGCTCCCTGAAGCGCTCGCGCTGCTCCTTCTTAATGCTCCATTTGTGTTTCAACACATATATATTGTCTGATATTCTTCTAATCATGAAAATGCTCAGAATAATCACTGCGATAAGTACGAGCACCCAGAGAAAATATACCGGCTTTATCCTTATTATATCACTTTCCACGTTCTGTCTGCTGTTCTCATCAAAGTACGACAGATCGACCTTTGCTCCTGATTTCAGCAGATCCACACAGCCTACCACATGATCACCATACTTGTATCTGACCGTAGCAAGAGCATCCTTGTTGTCGGACTTCATGTCAGCAGCTTCCCTTTAATGCTAGAAAATCCGCATTGTTTGGCAAAACAACATAGTTTTCCGACACCTTTGCATACATGCCGTGCTCATTCATCACGCCCAGATCCGGCGTATTGTCAGTAGCTGCGCTGTTTTCATTTTCAGCTATGCTTAGTGCCTTGAAGTTACTGAAATAGTAATTGAGCAGCGTGTTTGTGTCTGCATACTGGTCAGGCGACTGCGCATTCATAATAACCGCGCACAGCGTCAAGCCATCCTTCTCCGCATAAGTGACAAGCGTGCTGTTAGCCACTGAAGTGTAGCCGGTCTTGCCGCCGGTACAATCATGATTTACAAACTGTGAATACGATTTAAATGGATGCAGCATCGCATGATGATTGTACAGCGGAGTATCCTCGGTATGCTTGTTTGTAGGTGGTATGATATAGGTCTTTGTGCCTGTAATCTTTCGAAACTCGTCATTCCTGTATGCTGCACACGAGATAAGCCCCATATCGTATGCGCTTGTCCAGTGATTTTCATCGGGCAGACCATTTGCATTGTTGAAATGTGTATCTGTACAGCCTAATTCTTTGGCTTCCTTGTTCATCATATCAATAAATGTGCTGTAATCTCCCCCAAGCTTTTTGCCTGTATGCTCTGCTGCAGCATATGCGCACTCGTTTGCCGACTCAAGCATAACTCCATATAGTGTCTGCTCCATGGTCATCTCCTCGCCCACATCCCTCTTGATGCTCGACGAACCATCACTGCTCTCCTTCACCGCCTCTTTTGAGAATGTAACCTTCTCATCCATCTTGCAGTTGAGTATAGTCAGATATGTGGTGAGAATCTTTGTGATACTTGCAGGATAATGCTTTTCGTGTGAATTTTTCTCATAGAGCACCGTACCTGTATTGACCTCCATCACCACGGCGCACACGGTGAATTTATCTGCGGTCCCTCCGGCCAGTACGTGTCATCACCATCCGCAAATGCCATAAGCGGTCTCGCACAAAGCGTAGTGACCATAGCAAACACTGCCATTATTAGTATTCCTGATTTTTTTAAATTTATAATTTTATGCTTCATATCTGTTCCTATTAATTCTAAAATTGGGTAGCTGTTCAGTACTATAACCAAAAATGTACTATTTCTAATTATAATGTATGAAAAACATGTTATCAAGGGCATGTGCATCGTATTTTTCCATTTTATTTTGACACCCACACAATTGTAGGGTATTATCTATATGAAATTTTACGTTTTTATAAGGAGATTTACATGAGACTTAGAAATATCCCGGGCGCCGGTGAAGTCATCGACAACAGCCCTTATTGCATAAAGGAGCCTGTTGAATTAAAAGGAAAATGGCATGATTTTTTAGGAAACAATAATCCGATTCATATAGAGGTTGGTATGGGAAAGGGCAGATTTCTGATGGATCTGGCACGGCTTCATCCCGAGATTAACTATATAGGTATCGAACGATATACCAGTGTGCTTCTTCGTGCCGTACAAAAAATGCAGGAGGACGAGCTGCCAAATGTGCACTTTTTGTGCATTGATGCCGCAACTCTTCCGGATATTTTTGACCGTAATGAGGTTGACCGCATTTACCTGAACTTTTCCGATCCATGGCCGAAGGACAGGCACGCAAGAAGACGCCTCACCTCAAGCGAATTTCTTGCCAGATATGATTTGTTTCTCGCACCTGACGGACGCATAGAGTTCAAGACTGACAACCAGGACCTCTTCACCTTCTCTCTGGAAGAGATTGAAAGCTCTGATAAATGGCACCTCGACGCCAGTACACGCGACCTGCATCATGATGCTGCAATGAATGAGGGCAACATCATGACCGAGTACGAGGAGAAATTCTCTGCTGTCGGAAACCCTATCTGCAAGCTGATTGCTTCAAGATAATGCAACATATCTGTCGTTAATCGCATGATTTATATAGTCAAACATGACCCAGCTTTTATGACATTCTTCAGATTTTTCTGAGGAACTGTCATATTCGTCTCTGGCATCGTTGAAATATCTCTGCGCTTCCTTATCTCTTCCCATCTTGCTATAGCTTGAACTGATATTACTGTAAACCATAGCCTTAAGATCTCTCGAGCGGATAATTTCTGCCGTGGCAAGGCTCTTCAAGCGCGCAAGCGCTTTCTTTATGCGTACAACCGCACTGTCATAGTCCTTCTTTACCACGTCATCTACTGCAATTATCATTTCGTTATCCGCTATATTGTCTGTTGAATATTTGTCTACCCCATTCATCATATTTTACTCCGACCAAAACGTCTTCCCAAATGTTACTTTTGTTCCTATTCAACAGTATAAACTTATTATTTCAAAATTTCAATATTAATTTCACTTTTATGTGCATAAGCTGCCAGCCAAAATAATGATGAATTTTGGATCTATAATGAGCTAGCGAATTATATCACGCGCGAATGCGCATAAGTATGCCTATCATATGCGTAAGCATATGATATAATGAGTCAAGTGAGAAGAATGCATTTATGCATTCGGCGAACGACGATTGATCATGAAGCAAAGCTTCATGATATAATAAAAACACCAACCCTATGGCTCATACGTCCATAAAACCGGTACCTTTGAGTGCGCCTCCAGGGCTCGAACCCTGCACACCCTGATTAAGAGTCAGGTGCTCTACCAAATGAGCTAGAAGCGCGTTTATTAATTTGTTTGCGTTTTCCTTAACGCGAAATTTATTATATAGTATAGTTTATAGAAATGCAACACTTTTTTTTATTTTTTTTAAATTTTTTTTAGATTTTTTGTAAAACAGTTGATTTTACCCCGTTTTAAGCTATATTATTTTCTATATACAGAGACTTTTTATTCCAGATTTCCCATCCAAAGTCTCTCAGAAAGGATTTACTGATAATGAAAGTAGAAGAAAGATTATTAAAATATGTGGGCTATCACACCACATCTGATGAAGCAAGTGATAAAATACCAAGCAGTGACAGGGAATTTGCACTCGCAAGAGAGCTTGAGTCAGAGCTTAAGGAGCTTGGCTTATCCAAGGTTGTGCTCACTGACCATTGTTACGTGTATGGTCTACTGCCTGCCACTGCCGGCATGGAACACAAAAAAGCGGTCGGATTTATTGCACATATGGATACTGCTCCTGATTTTTCCGGGGAAAATGTCAAGCCACAGCTGCTGCGTCACTATGACGGAAGCGATGTGTTGCTTAGAGGCAGTGGCGAATACCTGAGAGTAAGCGATTTTCCTGAGCTTAAAGCCCTCTCCGGACGCACTCTCATTACCACAGATGGCACTACCCTGCTTGGTGCCGATGACAAGGCCGGTGTGGCTGAGATTATGACCGCCTTAGAGCAGATTATCGCAGAGGGCACTCCTCACGGCGATATCTGGGTTGGATTTACCCCTGATGAAGAGGTCGGAAAGGGTGCGGATTTGTTTGATCTGGACTATTTCGAGGCAGATTTTGCCTACACCGTGGACGGTGATTACGAGGGCGAGGTGGCCTATGAAAACTTTAATGCCGCAAGCGCTGAATTTACCATAAAGGGCGTCAACGTGCATCCGGGCGAAGCAAAGGACATTATGGTCAATGCTGCTTTGGTTGGCTGCGAGATTGCCGCAGCTCTGCCTGGCAAACGAGACTCCTGCCACAACTGAGGGCAGAGAGGGCTTTTACCATCTGTGTGATATGAGCGGTGATGTAGCATCAGCCCATCTGTCATATATTGTGCGCGACCACGACAAGGCTCTTTTTGCTAAAAGACTTGATACTCTCCGCTCTCTTGAGATAGAGATGAACAAAAAATATGGTGAGGGCACTGTTTCTTTGACTATCACCCACTCCTACGAGAATATGCTTTCAATCATAATGGACAACATGTACATTATCGACCTGGCAAAGGCTGCTATAGAGGAAAACGGTCTAGAGCCGCTATCACGCCCGGTTCGCGGCGGTACAGACGGCGCACGTTTATCCTTCATGGGACTTCCTTGTCCAAACCTCGGTACCGGCGGCTACGGCTTCCACGGCCCATTTGAGCACATATCAGTGGAGGGCATGGAGACTGCGGTTAATATAATCAAATCAATTGTGAAACATGTGCTGATGCTTGCTGACGCGTAATTTCGTGCCGGTCAGTTACTCTTCACAACTAACAGTGTAACCAGTAATCCGACTACGTTTTAGTGTAAACAATAGCTGATTTGTGTATTGACTTATCTGACAATTCTGCTATAATGATGGCAACCAATTGTTTTTCGTTTATTTTCGGATGAATAATTACAGCTTTTTTTGAAACTGACAGATGTTTCAGAAGGGAGACCATATGGTAGTACTTGCAGCACTTATCATTTTTGCAGTTGTTGGTGGAATATTTGTAAATTATCTTCGCAGAAATCAAAATGATATCGGCGGAGGAATGGGAAAGGATTACATGAAAGAGCATTGGGGAATCGATGACGACAAGTAATCAAAAATACCGGGCAACACATTTTGTGTCCCGGTATTTTTTATACAACCATCGTAACTATTCAGAACCACTGAGAACAAGAAAAAGCTGATGCGTCATCAGAAAAGCGTGACCTTTGCTATCGTGAATTTGCAGGCTCCATGTTCACAGAGCGCCCCTTTATCTTCGCATTCTTCATGGCATTGAGCACTTCCTTGCCATACTCAGCCGGCACTTCAACAAATGTATACTTATCGTACATGTCGATTGCACCGACAAGCCTGCCAGGCATGCCTGACTCGCCTGCAATGGCACCTAAAATGTCGCCCGGCTTTATCTTGTCCTTCTTTCCGACGTTGATAAACAGGCGTACCATGCCATCCTCTGCTCCTGTATTGTGGAAATCATAGTCGTCCTTTGATTCAGCTGTGGATATCTCTGAAGCACCCATAGCCTGGTATAAAAATGCCGCCGCTATATCCATTGCAGTGTAATCTGACTCATTTATCTGATTCTCTATAATATCAATGACACTTGTGAGATTTTCCTCATCTATAATGGTGGAAATCTGATCCATGATCTTTTCTGCCCTGATTTTGGCAACATCATCAGATGATGGAATTGGCTGTGCATAGATTTTTGTCTTGCAGTAGCGCTGTATGTCCTTGAGCTTATATACCTCCTTGCCCTTTACAAAGGAGAATGCCTTTCCACAGCGGCCTGCTCTTCCTGTACGGCCAATTCTATGTACATAATACTCGTCATCCTGAGGCAGATCATAATTGAAAACAGCCTCCACATCATCCACATCGATTCCGCGCGCTGCGACATCAGTGGCAATAAGAATATCTGTCTTTCCGTTTCTGAAGTTCTTCATGACACGATCTCTCTGCACCTGCTTCATATCGCCATGAAGTCCTTCTGCACTGTAGCCGCGTCCGCAAAGCTCATATGCCAGCTCGTCGACCATCTTCTTGGTGTTGCAGAATACAAGTGAGAGCTTTGGATTATAGTAATCCAACAGTCTTGTAAGTACATCTATCTTGTCCTTGCGCTTCACATCATAGTAATACTGGTCGATATTTGCGACTGTCAGCTCTTTTTTCACAATCTTGATATTGATAGCATCATGCTGATATTTTCTTGTAATTTCCAAAATAGGCTTTGGCATTGTTGCCGAGAAGAGTACTGTCTGATGCTCCTGTGGCAGGTATTCGAGCACTGTCTCGATATCCTCCCTAAAGCCCATGTTGAGCATCTCGTCTGCCTCGTCGAGCACTATTGTCTTTACATGGTCAGGCCTGATTGTCTTTCTCCTGAGATGATCCATAAGACGCCCGGGGTTCCGATAATAATCTGCACACCGCCCTTAAGTGCCTTAATCTGGCGGCTGATATCCTGTCCTCCGTATACCGGAAGTACCTTCACACCATGCATATATTTTGCAAGCTTCCTGATTTCATCTGCCACCTGGATTGCAAGCTCCCTTGTAGGAGAGAGGATGATAACCTGTGTCTTGTGACTTGACGCATCAACGCTCTCAAGCACCGGAATACCAAAGGCTGCTGTCTTTCCTGTTCCGGTCTGCGCCTGTCCGATTACATCCCTGCCCGAAAGCACTGCCGGGATTCCCTGAGCCTGTATTGGAGTTGCCTCCTCAAAGCCCATATCCTTGATGCCTCGCAAAATCTTAGGGTTTAGTTCTAATTCGTCAAATCTGATTGTTTCCATATATTTTTTATATTTCCTTTCAAAAAATAAAGTGTGCATATTTTTATAACATGCACACTTTAACATATTTGTGAGATAATTACAAAATATTATTTCTTCTGCAGCATCTCAATCTTTTCCTCTATCTCATCAAAGTACTTCCTAAGCATGAGGTAAGATGCCTTTTCCGACTTAAAAATACTGTCATACTGTTCCTCCCTCCTGTCCTCCTTTAGAGCATTCAGTGAGAAAAATCCACTTATTACTTCCCCTTTCTGGAGCCTGACACTATCCGCGACAGCCGTACCGCGTGATAGCTGTGGATAATACAAGTCCCAGTACATTTATCTTAATGTATCTATTATAGCGTTTATTGGCTGTAATGTCGATTGTTTTTAATGATTTTTCAGACATAACACACCTTAATGTATTACGAGGCAGCACACCCATATAAATAAAGTGCCTTGCATAGATTGAGAAGCTGTATGTCATCCCTCTGTACAGCGCTTCTGATATAGGAATACGGACTCACAACTCCATAACTGTTTCCGTTACCATTGGAAAATGTAATTATATAATCAGTTGATAGAAGTTTCGGCAAAATTGACTTTATTCTGATACAAAACAGATCTCCATCAAGCTCAGCTGAAAAATCGTCACTGACAAGTCTGCCTGTTTTCTCATTAGTCACATCAATATTATATTTCTGCAGTATTTCATCAAGTGTAAGTGAGTTTTTATTAATGAAATACAGCTTCATATCAGTTCCGTTTCCACATACAAGTGATGAGCCTATATACTCAAAATCGTCATTATTCATTGACGCAATGTTTTCATCCACTGTCATTTTAAGGATTTCATCAGTCGTTAAAGCCCCCACTGCATCATCTGTCAGCTCCCTATTCGCCAGATTAGATGTATCCACATTAAAATATAGCTGCGCATATGCTCCGTAATTTAAAAGAGCCGTTGCTATATTTTTTGACACAGAATCAGAATCTGTTTTGATTAAATCATTCAGATAATCAGCCGGCGCGAAGGCAAAACCATTGCTTTTTGTGCCATCACTCTTTATGACACTGATTTCAACCCTTTCAGCAAGCTTAGCTGGAATAGCCTCGTATGTGATTTTCTTTACCTTAGTATTATTATACTCCGTCGTCTCAAAAACCGACAAAAGCCTATATGTACAGGTGCCATCCGGGTATACAAACTTAACCTTTGCCCCTGCATCTTCCATAATATCTGCCGAAAAAGCAGCATATAGATTAGCTTGTACCAGCGCTGTCAAATCTACAGAATAGCCCTCTGGCGTAAGCTCATTCTCAGACTCTGCATGCCTGGTTTCATCTGATGTAAATGCTTTAACACAGAAATTGCCATATGGATATACTCTGTACCTGCCACTGCTATAATACAGACTCTTTCCGTTTTCCCGGCTCACCTGTCTGTCCCAGAGGAGAGTGTCACCGGTTGCTATCTTTGTTGCCCGCTCATAATCCAAAGCACTCTTATCAACCGATACCACTACAGCAAAGGTACTTTCCGGCTTAAGATCCACCGGTTCTGCCAGTTCCACACTATATATACCCGCAAAGGCTGTATTGCCTGTCGTTGTAGCCTGAGTCTGTTTCTCTCCACTTAACGGATCAGACGGATCCATAAGATCTGTATACACATCTATTGTATATCCTACATCCGCTATTCTGGTAAATGACAGCGACACCTCTCTCAGCTTCTCATACTCTCCATCAGCCTTCTTTGGTACCGTAAATACGTTCGCCAGCCTGTTGGTCAAATTAGTATTGTATACCTCAATCCCACCATCCAGCTGATAATTGTGGTCTAATCCGTCATCATCTGAGAAATCAAATACCCATGCCGTATCTAACAGTGATTCATTATCATACGACATCCAAAAATAGTCACAATATGTTCCCCAGCTGTTTCGCACGAGCCAGGCTCCATTATTTTCCGGTCTCATTGACTCAGGGAAATTCTCTTTTGAAAAATTATCATCCCATCCCACAAGCATCACCGCATGTCCTAAACCTCTTTTTGCAGTATCATAGTAGGTATAATGCCCGGCGCTGTCAAATGAATAAAACCTCATGGCACTGTCATTATGATAATACATCACACCGGCAGCGCCATGCTCCATAATATTAGCCTTCACCTCATCAGCATTTTCATGGATATTTATCTCATAAGCATTTTTCATATGAGCCTTACTGTAAGAGTATGCATATTTATCATCCAGACCGCTATTTAGTGTACTGTCAGCCTGAGCATATGGCACCACGGCCTCATCTACCGGACCTATCCACTGTGCCAGCCGCCTTGAACTGTATTCAAAATTGCCACCTCGTTGCAGGTATGAGAGTCCATTTTCATTATGGTATTTAGCCACATCCCCTACAGTACCGCCCAGCGGATCTGTCACAAAATTGTATGCAAAATACGCAAGCTGCAACTCACTGAAGTCTACATTCTTATCCACGGTTCCATCGTTTATCAAGTCATACTCCGCAAGCCCCATACTGGCAAATGACCAGCAGGTACCATATGGATTCTGGTCTCGAGTCTGTGGATACATGGTATCAAACACCGAAGCATCATCCGGAAAAGCCAAAGGCAGTTCTGCAAAGGTTGAAATGCCCGAGTCATATACAGGAGTATTGCTGTCCAGCTCACTCTCTATATATCCTCCCTGATATGACTGCAACAGATTTTCCGTTGCTGCCACCGGTGTGGTTGATATAAGAAATGCCGTCACTATGACTAAACCTGTCATTCTTGTCAGATGTCTTTTAAATGCCATTTACCTTCCTCGCCATCTCAGAATACATATACAACGCACTCATCAGATTCTTTAATTCCTTTGATGAGTCTTTACTGTTTGCAACACTGTATGCATAGCTTAATGGGCCATAATCAAGCTCTATGGTCTGTGAGTTGTCCATACCTGTAACCCTGCATACATAGTTCTTATTCAGGCTGCATGCCGTTATTCCGCTTATATCTACACAGTATACCCCGCCGTCTGAAACCTTTTTCGGTATCAAACTGACCTCATAGCCTTCTGTATCTATATAGTTGAACTTATAATTATTAATATCACTGCCATTATCTAAAATAAAATAATGTCTTACCGTCATCTCAGACTTACATATCAGGGAGCTTCCGTAATATGTCAGTCCATCAATCGCACCATTTGCACTATCTGTTTTAATAACAGCCTTATATGCATCAAAATCAGCCGCTGCTACAGCTTTATCGGTATCGCTTAAGATAGCGTTTGCCGGCTTGTCAGTGTTATATTTAAAGAAAGTCTGCGCTGCTGTTCCGTAGTTTAAGAGTGCCTTCACGAGCTTAACTGTTTCTGTCGGATACTCGTTTGATTTTGACAGGAGCTCGCTTGCATATTCCTTTACACTGTAGGAAAACTCTTCCTTAGTCTTGTTATCAATCACTATTCTTGTCTCAATGGTATCAGACATCTGTGCCGCATTCACCGGACATGAGAACTTGTATAAGGTTTTACCGTTCTCATTTACCTCAGCGGCGTCACTCGCATTAAGCTTATATGTCTGACCACCGATTTTAAATTCCAGATAAGCATCATGCTCAAACACAGAATCAGACATTTCCATGTAATAGTTTACATCGATGTTGTCTTTAAGGGTTATGCTTCTGCCATACAAGCTGACGGCAGGACTCTTTGAAGCGTATTCAGCTGTAAATGTAAAGCTATTTGCGCTTCCTGTTGCATTTAAGGTTACCGCTGCTTTGTCTGTAGTCCATGTCATTTGATTTATCGCATACGCTATAATACCATTTTGAATACCGGAAATACTTGGCGGATAAGTAGCATTGTCAGCTGTTATTTCAAACTCTGTCTTTCCTGCATCCAGATTTTTCTGAATCCTGTCTGTATAAGCCTTCGCCCACTTTGAAGCATCTCCTGTCCTGACAAAATAGTTGTCGGCAAGACTTGTTGAACGCGTTGCATACGTGTCTGTGGTATAGATTTTGCTATGTCCCGGATGTGCTATGGTCATCAGCTCATCCGTCAGCCCAAAATACAAATGTCTCTGGTCAAAGCTATACCAGTTATCGCTGCTGTCATCCCAGGTGCAGTCCGTCTGATACCACTGTCCGTCCAGCTTCATGGCATTCCAGGTGTGTCCATCATAGGTATCCCTTGTCTCGCTGTTTTCTATTCCTGCTGCAGTAAGGAGCTTTGCATATGCACTCTCATACGACTGACAGGTGCCAAGCCCTCTGGTCAGCGCACTCTCAGCCGAAGACCATTTCAGGGTTTTATCATATTCAAGCTGGTCAAGCAGCCAGTCATGCAGCCACAGTGCTTTTGCATACTCTGAGCCATCCGTCTTGCTGTTGCACTCAGCTACTGCAGACTTGACAATCGAGTCAACACTCGGGTATTTATCATCCGATACACTTATATTGAAATTCACTCGCAAGTAATTTATCCCTGCTGTTTTATCCATCACATAAAATCTAAAGTTATAGGTACCGGTAGCAGTCATGGTAAATGTATAATCGTTTGAAGCACACTCTGATGTATAATTCATCCACTCACCGCGGCTTGGATCCGCTACTGATTCGAATGCCCATTGATTTGGGTCCGAATAGCCCGGTGCATCCATTCTGAATTTATAGTTTCCTGATCCGCCTGTTGCAGACACATGGAATATGGTCGGCTGTCCCAGTACAGGATCATTCCATTCTGCTTTTAATGTCACAGCACCTGACTTAGCCTCCTCGCTATGTGCATATGTAGTTTCTACGGAATCGTTGCTGTCATCCGACTCATCCCATGATTTTTCAGTCATAGGATACTGCGCGTTAAACTCAGCAGACGTATAATCCAGATAACGACTGCCTGCCACTGGCCACGATTCACGGGTATGATCTCTAAAATCAGCTTCTGATTTCAACAGAAACTCATTATATGTGGCCACATCCTGTCCATCCCAGGTACAATCCACATTATAGTATTTGCTGCCGAGTCGCACTATATTCCACGCATGTGGTCCTCCATTTCCGGTACCACTGATAATTCTGACCGACAGCCCTGCTTCCTTGCACATTCTGTAGAAAAGCACAGCATATCCCTGACAGACAGCTTTTCCGGTGCAAAGAGCGCCATAAGCTGTATATATCTGTTCCTCGGTTGAATTGTAGGCATAATCGACATGATTGCAGATATAATCATGAATCTTTGTAATCTTTTTGGCTTCACTCAGACCATTAAGCTGCAGTGTTGTCATTGCCTCAGCCACAGCCGCTGTCAGCTTCGCTTCCTGCTCTGCATCAGAATGATATAACATAGTATATTGTATATATCCTGCCTTACTGTTGTATGAAAGCTGACAGCCTCCAAACCCGTATATGAGTGCATCCCCCTCCTGTCCGGTAGAGCTTTCGTCGCACTTCATTGCATCATATAATAAATCCCAATATAGCCCATCTTTGTGAGAATCAAACCAAGATGCAGGGAAATTCATGGTTATTTCCGTTTCTCTGCTAACCATCTGCTTTCTGAGGTATGAAACTGCACTGTCATAATCCGAAAAATACTGTCCTGTGGATGCACCAAATAGCGGCTCATCGTTTGAGGAGTCAAGCTTTTTCTTTAAATCATCAATACTGATAACATCCTCATACAGCGGATTTACCATGTAGATAATACTTTCATCCGATTTATCAACCTCAGACCGGTTGCTTTCAGATTGGTTGCTCGAAGCTTCAACACCTTCCTTTGTCCGGACTTCACTTGCTGCCACAATAGTTGATGGAACCATTGTAATCAGCATAATAAGTGTTAAAATAAGGCTAATTATTCTTTTGTGCATACATAATCCTCCCGGCATGTTCTATTGTTAATAAATACTCTATCACACAATGTAAAACTACATGATAACCTATTAATTAATCTATCGGTATAATCGGAAGCTCTATCACTCCGTTATCTGATTTATTATTATCATCGCTGTCGGTTCCTGAATTGTCACTGTTTGAGTCACTGTTTCCGGAACCATTAGTGTCTGTATTGTCTGTTACAGAATTATTATCTTTGTTACTATCAGATTTAGTACTATTTTTATTATCGGATTTAGTATCGGTTTTATTTACATCATCTGTAGCCGTCGATTCATCGTTTTTCATGATATCTGTCTCATATGTATCTTTTGAAGAATTATCCTTGTTTACATCTGATAAACTCTTTGAATCTGTCGAGCTGCTGTCAGATTTCTTTTTATCGCTAGTTTTATCTTTTTTTGAATCTGCTGCCTTCTTAGACGCATCATCAGTATCTGCCGCCTCTGTATCAGATTCTGTATCCGTAGCTGACACTGCCTCTGTGGCTGTTAACGAGTCGATTTTCTTTTTTTCATCGGCTCCCAAATTCTTTGTAGAGAGTGCTGATACTGTAATTACTGCACCAAACATTAAAATAACTACCGTGTTTATTATATGTTTTTTCATTTCATTTCTCCTTAAATACAAAGCACTGCTATCCCAGATTTCCTTGTTTAATTGATATCACAGCGTTTTTATAGTTCTATATTACTATCTCTCTTTTAATTATGCAATACAAAAAAATAAACATGTTCTCTTATTTTTCTACAAAAAATCCGCTAACCATAGCGTCACAGCCATAGTTAACGGATTCTTATTGAACTACATTTATTTAATTGACTGATTCAACTGACTATCGTCCCAAATACTCCAATGCGGCTCTATTGTACAGGTACATTGCCTTGCATAAATTCTGCTGCTTTGTATCTGAACTCTGAACTCCCTTTCTGACATATGCCATCGGGCAGATATCGCCGGAAATCGTACCATTGGCTCCATTGATTACGATTGTATACTTAGCAGACAGGTTTCCGGGATAAACATTGTTTATTCTGATGCACAGCATGCCCTCATCAAGTGTGATGTCGTACGCATCAAGTGCATATTTGATTTTGAGCTGCTCAAGTGTAAGATTGTTCTTATTCTTGAAATAAAGCTTCATATCTGTTCCACTCTTACATACCAAAGCTGAGCCGATGTACTCTATATCCTCATTATTTAATGCTGCTGCATCATCTGCAGGTGCGTTCTTAAGCACTGTATCTACACTGAGTGCAGCAACTGCATTGTCCGTGAGCTTCTTATTAGCCAGGTCAGATGTATTTATGCCAAAATACAGCTGTGCATATGCACCATAGTTGAGTAATGCCTTGGCCAGGTTAGCTTCCGGCAGCTTCTGCTCTATACACTTGTACAGATAATCTGTCGGTGCAAATGAGAAGCTATTGCTTGTTGCTCCGTTGCTTCTGACTGCGCAGATGCTTATACGTGATGTCAGCTCTGCCGGAACTGTCTCATATGTAATCTTCTTTACATCTTCATTATTATATTTTACTGTGCTGTAATCACTTACAAGCTTCTCCTTAGAAGAACCATCAGGATATGTGATTCTAAGCTTTGCGCCTGTATCTGCCATGATATCTGATGACAGTGATACATAGATATTAGCCTTGATATTCTCTGCAAGTGTCAATGAATAGCTCTTTGCAGTAAGTACATTATTATATACTACTGTACCACCCTCACCTGTGAACTGCTTGCTGACAGTTACCTGATGCCCTTGTGAATCGGTTACAACTACCTGCAGTGTGTATGGGCGCCTTTGGCTGCCTTCCATGAGTATGTAGCACGAACCACTCTGTACCTCTGTATTATCAATCTTAAACTGATACTTGTAGCTTCACTCCGCCGTCAGCAACAGCCTTAAGTGTCAGTGCTGTTCCTGTAGCCTGTGGTGCACTTCGGTCTGCTCCGAAGTTGACTGTCATACGGTTGTCAGGCTGTGGGTCAGGATCATCGCCACCCTCTGCTCCAAGTCTTGCAAGAGGGGCAGTGATTATATCAGTATCCTCTTTTTCCTTAGATGTAGATGCGTCAGCACTGTATTCCTCTGTTGCGTTATCAACCATTGACATATCCATAGGAGTAGAAGCAATACCACTCTCTCCGAATGTAGAGATATGCATTACACCAATACCGTTCTTCTCAAGCTTTGCCTTTGTCAGGTTGAGCGCTGACATAGGAATTGTCATTGTGTAGAATGTATCCATTGATGTCTTGTGACCAAGGCTTAGGAAATCTACCCAGTTTGACGATGTGCTTGTAAGCTGGTCAACTGTCAGTCCTGTATATCCATTGGCATTGATACCAATCAGTGATTTTCCAAAGAATCCATCCTCTGCCTTGAATGAGATACCTGCCTTTTTAAAGCCTGTGCAGTATGGTGCATCATAGCTGAACTCTCCTGATGTATTTGTAGTGAACAAAGCCGGAGTTCCAACGCCACTCTTACTTGAGAAGCAGAGCATTGCATCAATCGGTGTATCATATTTAACCTTTAAGCCCCATATATTGCCACCATTGTCAAGTGTACCATCCCCGGTCTTTCCGGTTCCAAGGTTAAGTGCAATAACCTGTGGAATATCACCATTGGTTGGCTTGCCATTATCAGAATTTACATATCCCTGCTCAGGCGATGTAATATCTGCCACGTTTACAAACTGCCATCCGAGATAAATATTCTCATCATCCCATGCTCCGTAAAGTGCATAGCTATCGTATACAGGTCCCTCATGGGTTCCTCTGAAATTACGTGCGTCATCATTTGCTACACCCTGTGCAATAATCATTGAGTCATCAAAATCCGCTGCACTCTTGATAGTCTTATTCTTTCCAAGCTGCTTGTCAGGGTTTGTTGCATATTTGCCTCCAACTGCCTGTCTTGCTGTACCTGAAGCCTTTGCGAGTGTCTCACCCTCGTAATCAACATATCCACCATTCTTTTCTGCATCAAATTTCTTCTTGAAGGTGAATGTCTCAGTTTTTGAATCCTTGTTGTTAGACGCTGTCACCTTAAGTGTTACATCGCTATCTGCAATCTTTCCTGCTCCGAGAGTAACTGTTGCACTGCCTGTAAATGCCTTCACCGGGCCATTGTCCACACTGTAGCTTCCCTTTGTTGCATTCTTTAAGGTGATGGTTGTTGTTGTACTGTCAGTGTTGAAGCTGCTTCCATTAGCAAGAGAAGAAGTAATCTTGATATCATCTGTCTGCTTCTCTACCTTTGTCCAGCTGCCATTGATATATGCCATTGACTGACCCTTTGTAAACTCGAGTCCCGCCTGCTGTGCTGCCGGATACTGTGAAACACCATCATTGAAAATAACGCTTGCGGTCTTGAAATCATCCGGTAAATTGTATGCATACACGCCCTCGCCCAGATATTTCATCTCTATGCCAGGCCATTTTCTGTTGTTTGTCTTCTCATCAACGTATGCATAGCAGTTTATCTTGTCTCCCCATCCGTCAGGCTTCTTGATGTATACATCATAGCTTCCATCAATATACTTAAGATATGGGTCTTTCTCTGTCTTTTTGAACTCAGCGCTGCCAGTAACCTCACCCTTTGTTCCTGTACCCTTTACTGTTACAGTGATTGTATCACCAATCTGACTCTTTGCACCAACTGCGATAACGTCTCCGTCTGTATAGCTTCCTGAAGCTCCCTCAGATGTGGTATATGTAGCGTTCTGCACATTTTTAGCCGAAAGCTTTACATCAAGTGTATCTGTTGAAAAGCTGTTTGAGCCTGTTGTAGAAGAAATACCTACGCTTTCCTGATCCTTGTTGTAAATAACAGCAACCTTTCTCTTGTCAAGAGTACCTGAAATTTTGCCGTTTGATACTGTAAAGGTTCTGCCTGAGACCCTGATGTATAGGTTCCGTCCTTCATCTTTGTATCGGATTAATATTTACACTTTCTTCTTTTAAGTTGATGATAACAGTTCCCTCGGTACCACGGTCAATCTGAAGGATCTGTGAATCTTTACCAGGATTGCGTAAATACTCCGACTTGCCGGCCATGGCATTACGGAAGAGATTTACTTCCACTTCAGTAGATTTAAACTCATTATTTCCCTTGGCACCAGGTACATTGTTGCCCCAACGGTTTGCCGCTGGCTCCATTTGATCCATCCGGACGGCTGTAGAATAATGGAGTTCCATCCTTTCTTGCTGCAATGACAGCCCATGCCAGACGAAGCTGCTCATCTGTCATCCTTGATGAAACACCTGCATTACAGTATGTGTCATGAGACTCTACCATGTAACCAGTCTGCCCGGTGAAGCATGTCTCCAGTTTGAAATAGTATCTACATCAAAGGAATTACCGGTAACGGCTCCTCTTAAGGTCTCACCGTAGCTGCTGGCTGTCATACGCATATACTTGCATACTCTGACTCAGGTACATTGTCACCCTGTAATACCTCACCGTATGTAAACACATTCTTATCGCTCAGTGTAACACCTTTTGCTGACTCCTCACCTGTCACAACAGGCCAGAAATTGTTTCTGGTGCTCTTTGCATCAAGAGGATCTGATGGCACACCGATATGCTTGGCTGTATCATAACGGAAGCCGTCAGCACCACATGCAATCAGGTCATTTAAATACGGAAATATGCCTGAAAATCCGGATTCTCTGTATTTACATCCGGAAGTCCACCCATCTCTCCTGTGGTACACTCATAACGGTTGCCCCACTGTGTAATCTTCTTAAAACCATTTGCATGATACAGATTGTCCTTGCCACCCCTGCATTGTAAGATTATCAGACACCTTTGGCAGATCGGTGTGGTATGGTTTGGAATTACGTCAACAATAACCTTGATTCCATACTTGTCAGCCTCGGCACACATCGCCTTGAAATCATCTCTTGAACCCAGCTGATAGTTACCAATCTTCCAGTCAGTCGGCTGATACTGCCACCACCAGCAGCCGTCTGTACCATTATCTCATCATTTCCCATAAGCTTCATATTTGAATAAGTGTCCTTGCACTCATTCGCCGGAGAGGTCTGGACAGTTGTAAAGCCTGCCTCTGCTATGTCCTTCATATTCTCATTGATTGTGTTGAAGCTCCAACACCAGGCGTGCAGAATAGCACCATCCTGAATGTCATCTGCCAGTCCATACTTCGCAGCCTGTGAAGCTGTAGCTAAAGCACTTTCTGACGCTGTTTCTGCTGCCTGCACCTGTGTAATCGGGTACAGACTGCTTGCCGGCATCCCTGTAAAAGCGACTCCGAAGGCCAAGCACGCGGCTGCCAATCGCTTAAGCAGATATGTTGTACGTTTTTTCATACTTCTCTTTCCTTTCCCTTTGATTTTTCTTTAAACTAACATTTTATATATTAATTATAACGACCATAAAGCAATTTACAATATCATTATTATCAGAAATGTGTAGTTGTTATAATATTTTCGCACATTTTCGATAATTTTTAATATGTATTCCGAAATTAAGCGAAACCTCTTTTTAGCATTCCGCCATTAATTGTAAACCTTTATTTCAGTTACGGTTGACAATTGACATCTTTTCATGTTAATGTGTTAACCGTACAAAAAATTACTATGAAATTTACAAAAAGGAGATTTTATCATGAATCAGACAGAAACTATAGACTACAAGCATGGAACGACCTATGCCATAACGGTAACAGCGCTCATGACAGCTGTCACATGTATTCTTGCACCATTATCTATCCCGATTGGGCCGGTACCGATTTCACTGACAAACCTGGCCATATATATTTCATTATATCTGCTCGGATGGAAACGCGGAACTATAAGCTACCTGATTTACCTGCTTATCGGACTTGTCGGAATCCCTGTATTTTCAGGCTTCACCGGTGGCCCAGCTAAGCTTGCCGGCCCTACAGGCGGATACATCATCGGTTTTATTGCCATGGCAATTATTGCAGGACTTGTAATCGATCATTTCCACCAGCCTTGGCTCCAGCTCATTGGTATGATTGTCGGAACTATCATATGCTATGTGCTCGGTACAGCATGGTTCTGCTTTGAGGCAAAAAGCACAGTCAGCGGTGCACTCTCAATATGTGTGCTCCCATTTATCCCGGGCGATCTGATAAAAATGATAATTGCCATGCTTATCGGACCGGCTATTAAAAAAAGACTTCGCTAAACATCAACTCCAAGCTTTCTAAGCTCCTGATACAGGCGCGCTACCGGAAGCCCTACCACATTATTGTAATCACCATGTATTCCCTTAATGTGGATGGCAAAGCGTCCCTGTATCCCGTAGCTTCCTGCTTTATCCATCGGATCCCCGCTTGAAATATAGCAGTCAATTTCCTCTTCCGTCAGTGTATACATGCTGACATCCGTCTTCTCATAAAAGCAGTGTTCTCCGGTTCTTCCGGCTTTGTCAATAAAAACAAACGTTACCCCTGTATAGACACTGTGCGTTTTTCCCGAAAGCATCGAAAAGCATACGCCTGGCATCTTCTTCGTCCTTCGGCTTTCCAAGAATCTGATTCTCATAAGCCACTACCGTATCCGCTCCGATTACAAGAATATCCTGCGGTGTCACAAGCTCTGCATGCTGTTCATTGTAGGTAAGCACACCTGACGCTACCTCCTCTGCCTTTTGACGGGATAGCTCCATGACAACCGCAGATGGCTCCTCCTCTGTGATTATCTCTTCTCCCTTTGCAGGACAGACAACAAACTCTGCCCCAATCTGCTCTAATAATTCCTTTCGACGCGGTGATGCCGACGCCAATATTATCTGACTCATATTTGTTTTAACCTTTTCCTTCACTTTGGATTTTGTGGCTGTTTCATCTGAAGAATACAATTCCTTATGACTGATTACACGTTTCCACTTGTATTATACGGTTCCCTCTTTCGCCGATACTTTCCCTGACATAAATCTGTAAAATACAGCACAAAATACCAACGCAAAAACGACTCCAAACACATTCTGAATCACCCTGAGGCTGACTGCTCCCTTTAACCCATAGCTCTCTGCAGCTATAGCCAGAGCACCAAATGTATTAAAAACAGCCTGCCAGCCGTATTGTGCCGATAATCCCACGCCGATTCCACCTATGATTCCTATGTACGCATAGATTGATGGCGGAAGCAGAAAGTATAATGCCGTGAAGCATATAACACCGGCGATATTACCGACAATCCTTTTTTTGACCCTGTACTGCATATCCTCCATAAACGGCAGGATGGCAGACATGGCTGCAATACCTGCCCACATTGCACGCGGCATATTGCAAAGCTGTGCAATACATAGAACTAACGGTACGCATAGTATCTGGCACAGCTGCCATTTTGTACGTGATGAAAAAAGATCAAACTCCTGAATTACAGCTTTCATATTTCTTTTAAAGACTCTGTTTTTATGATTTCTGTAAAATACCAGGCATGTGATGGCAGCTCCTGCGGCCATCCCTGCTATTCGAAGCATATAGCTTTTTCCTGTCACATCATATCCATATAACAATAAATAGCCAAGAACCAGTGTGGATTGATTAAACATAAATGGATTATGGCATCCGAACAGAACCAGCACTGCCAGTGCCGCAATGTTTATAAGCAGTGCCGGAAGCGGTGAAAGCTGATTTGCCAGATGCGGGCATACTGTCATAATTACAAAGAACAATGCCAAAAGCCATGTAGAATGTCCGGGTATGGATTCCCAGATCAGCGTTGCGAAATACCATAACGCATAATAAGACCACTACTCCCACAATGCTGTTATCCTTTCCCAATATAATGCTTGAGGCAGTGACAAAGGCAAAGCAAAAAACCATTGTGACAGCTATCTTCACCATATATACAAACGCATGGTATAGTTTTTCTTTCATTGTTTTACTACTTTTCAGCAGGCTTTTAGAGCCGGCCTGATTTAACTGCAGTTCCTGATAAAATGTCATGTAAATTCTCCTATCTTTTTATCTTATTATTGTATTATTATTGTATCTATCATGTTCTAAATAACTACTCATTATAATTCTTTATTGGCAGTTGTACTACAAATCTGCATCCTCCGTATTCCCGGTTTTCAGCTTTGATTGTTCCACCGGCGATGTCTACAATTCTTTTCACAAGTGCCAGGCCAAGGCCGTTTCCCTCGGCTTTATGGGAACCATCCACCTGATAAAACTTGTCAAATATTCTGGCTTTTGCATCATCCGCAATTCCCGGTCCCTCGTCTTCCAGAATAAACTGCACAGAATCATTTTCATGCCTTAGAAACATGGTGATTGTCCCATTTTGTGGACTAAACTTGATTGCATTATCCAAAAGATTCATCCAGATATGCATAAAAAGCCCTTCATTTCCAACATATCTGACCTCCTCCATCTCCACCTGAAATCCAATTCCTTTTTCAGTCCATTTATCTTCCAATGAAAGAAATGCCTGACGGATTTGTTCATCCAGACGATATTCGGTTTTTTTCATTGGAATATTCTGATTTTCCAGCCTTGATAACAATAAAATATTTCCAACAAGGCCTGAAAGCCTTTGAGTATTAAACAGGATTTTTTCTACATACCCCTCCTGCTCCTGTGACAGCTCATCTCCCTGGAGCAGCATCGTATAGCCTTCAATTGCATTGATTGGTGTCTTGAATTCATGGGAAACATTGGATACAAAATCCATTTGCAACATCTCTGTTGCACGAAGCTCTTTTGTCATGACATTAAAGCTCTGATAGGATTCTCCAATCTCGGCTATGCGACTGTTTGTTTCCAGATGCTGTTCAAAATCTCCCTGGGAAACTGCTTTCATTGCTTTACTGAGCCTGGTAATCGGCTCCAGCAGCCTTGCATTGATAAATGATGTAATAAGTCCTGCTATCAATGTATTAAAAATCAAAAGCCAGCCAAGGCCCGGTATTTTCCCGGGCAAATCCAAAAAATGATTCAAAAACGCAAATAACAGGGCTGATATCAGCATAGAAAATGCAAGTGCCAGCCAGATTGCACCGGTCAGACACGAGCGGATACGCAATTCTTTTTTCTTTTTATGTTCCATTATTTTTTCACCACCTTGTATCCCAGACCACGCATTGTTACAATTTCGAAATCCGGATTTTCCTTAAAACGCTCCCTGATTCTTCCTATATGTACCTCTATCGTATGTGGGTCTGCCTCCGTCTCATATCCCCATACCTCATCCATTAACTGCTGCTTCGTAAATGTCATGCCCGGTGAAGCTGCCAGCTTATATAAAAGCAGGAATTCCTTTTTTTTGGCAGGACAAGAGTTTCATCGCCGGTCACAACTGTCATTGCATCATAATCAAACTCGGTTGAGCCAATTACAATTTTGTGTTCGTTCAGTATCTGTGCACGACGAAGCAGTGCTCCTACCCTCAAAACCATTTCATTGACATTTACGGGTTTTACCATATAGTCATCACTTCCCAAGAAAGCCCTGACGCATATCATCGAAGCTGCTTTTTGCAGTAATCATAAGCACCGGTATCTGATATCCCGCCGAACGAAGCTCCGACACAAGTTCATATCCATCCATAACCGGCATCATTATATCGGAAATGATTAAATCAATATACTCTCTGTCCAATACCTTGAGTGCCTGTGCTCCATCCGACGCACTTTTGACCTGATATCCGCTCTTTTCAAGCACCTTTGGAATAACAGACTTAATTCCTTATCATCTTCTACAATTAATATCTTAAACACGCTTTATGTTCTCCTTTAATCAAAACAAATCCCTTGCCCATCCAAGCAGATGCTGTACCAGAAACACCTTTCTTTTACGTTTTTCTGTTAATTCAATCGGCTTTACATGATACGGATCATAATATGTTCCGTCGTCTAATACCTGTCTGGACACGCTCTCATACTCCATCATGCCATCCTCCAGCTGTTTATTAATCTCTTTACTGCGTATTACAAGCATCAGCTCTGTATCCAGATAAGTACTTCTCATGTCCATATTGAATGAACCTATTACTGACAGATCATCGTCAATCAGAATACTTTTTCCATGATACGAATAACCGCCTTCATATTCCCAGATATCAATTCCTGTTTCTAAAATTCTGTTTCTGTTTTTGGCATAATCAGCAGCTCCAAATGGATTTCCGTTATTTGCAACAGAATTTGTCATAATAGAAAAGTCCGGAACCTTCTGTGCAATTTCCTCCCATGTATTATACATCATATCATTGCAAATAATATATGGTGTATGAATTTTTACGCGTTCCTTTGCATTTTTCATTAATTCTCCCAGCTGATACCATACCACCGGTTCCTTAGCTTGGGTGTGAATTGGGTTTGATAACAATATAATCTTTTCTGTTTCAAAGGTTTCATCCGCATAATCTGTATCACAAATTTTTTCCTTATTAACTTCAAAATATTGCTGATACCCTTTCTGCAGCTCTAAAACTGCTTTCTTTACAGACTGTCTGTCAGCTAATTTTTTACTGTTATGAAAATACCGACAGTCCTCCTGTTCCCATATTGTTTCAAAATAATTCCAATAGCTGATTGACCGAATTATCTTTCTGTGGCTCATCGCAGACAACTAACACATCCCGGTCAAAATTTTTATGCCCCGGAAAATCACCCAAAAAATAATTATATGTGTTTCTTCCGCCAAGAATATATATTTTACCATCTGCAATCAGATATTTATCATGCATTCTTCCCATTGTCTTCCATGGCTTAAGCGGATTTGCTTTATTGTACAGCTTAATCTCAACATTCTCATGCGAAGATAATCCATAAAAATATGGATTACCCTCCATATCAATCCAGCTCTCCATTCCATCTACCAATATGCGGACATGTACGCCTCTGTCTGCCGCATCATGCAGTGCTCCTAAAATCAATTTTCCGCTTTCGTCTGATTTAAATGCAAATGTAGAAAGGATTATTTCATCCTTTGCATTTTGGATTAATCTAACTCTTTCTAAAAGAGCCTGCGAATTTTTTTCAATGATTACTGCTCTTTCCGTATTCTCTCTCCCCGCCACACTCATAATATTTTGTGTTTCCTTTATAGTAGCATCAGACACCGCCGGCTGTTTTTTATATGTGACGCAGATTCCGATTAACTCATAAAAAGCCACACATAAAAAAACTGCCAGTATAGCAAAAATAATTTTACATATCTTATGCCTTTTCATTGTACATCACCTGATTCCTTGTATTTTATACTCATACAATACAATGTCAATCTCAATTTTACCTCAACAGAATTGATTTTATGCAAAAAGACAGGAAAAAGCAGCTGCCTGCAATTTCCTGTCCATAAAAACTCATATAAAATTATTTTACTGCGATTTACCTATTTTTCGTCGCTTCTACCGTCTTTCCGTTTACCTGATGTGCAAAGCTCCATGACTTCTTAATAGATAATCCATATAATGTTTTTAAAGCACAATTACGGCAGCGTCAAGCCCGTCTACTTTTCCGTCAAATGCGCTATCTGTCAGCAGATTATATTTCTCGGCATACTCATTAAATTCCTTTACACTGCTGCCGCAATTAAAAAGCATTGCGATTGTCTCTTCGCCGTTTTTTCTGATCATAACAATCGTATCATCATCGTCATTTGTGATTGTCTCAATCATTTCGCCCTCTACGATGCATGCATGTGCTTTTCTAATCTGCATGAGCTTCTTATACCAATTATACATCTCCTTGTCCTGGTATTCCTCATCCCAGTACATGCCTCGTCTGCAGTCCGGATCATTTGCTCCCGGCATTGCATACTCATCACCATAGTAGACCATAGGCATTCCCGGCAGTAGCAGCTGAAAGGCTGCTGCGAGATGCTGCTTTTCTTATTATCATGGCACAGATGTAAAAATCTTGCTGTATCGTGGCTGTCAATCAGGTTCCACATCAGCGGATAGCACTTTTGTTTAAGCGCCCCTTCAGATATCCCAGATTCTGTACAAACTGGCTGACATTAATCTTTTCGTCTGCAAGCAGGTCTATCATATTCAGGTAGAATGGATAATTCATGACAGTATCCCACTCATCTCCCTCTAGGAAGTCTCCTGCGTAGTGCCATATCTCACCAATTATCAGCATATCCTTCTTTACTGCCTTGATTGCCTTTCTGAAATTCTTCCAGAAGAAATGACTGATTTCGTCTCCTACATCCAGTCTCCATCCGTCAATATCACATTCCTTAATCCAGTAGCAGGCAACATCCGTGATGTATTTTTCAACCTCAGGATTTTTCAGATTAAGCTTTGGCATTCCACCGTAATAGCCGAAACATTTGAAGTTTGGAATTTCTCCCCATTCACCCCTAGGCGGCAGCTCGTCGATAAAATACCAGTCGAGATATTTTGACTTTTCGCCCTTTTCAAGTATATCCTGAAATGCGAAAAATTCTCTTCCTGTGTGATTGTATACCGCATCCAGCACTACCTTCATGCCACGCTCGTGAGGATTTTTGTACAAGCTCCTTTAAGTCCTCTGTTGTGCCAAATGATGGGTCAACCTGATAATAATCAATGGTATCATACTTATGGCATGAATTTGATTTAAAGATTGGTGTCAGATACACCACATCGATTCCCAGATCTTTAATATAATCCAGATGTTCTATGATTCCCCTGAGATTGCCATGCAAATCATCCATAGGCGTAATCGGCGCTTTATACCACAGCTCTTTTGTCCACCGGCTGTGTTGCGGCAAAGCGCGACGGAAAAATCTGATACACTACCTTGTTGGCTGCCCATTGTGGCACCTCAAACATCTCTTCCTCTCTGAGATTCTGCGGGCAGTCAAACATTCTGTCCCTGTTTGTGATGCACTCCTTATCGAACTCATAATTGCCGTAATATACCTTTTCACCCTGCATGTCCGTAAATTCAAAAAAGTATCTCAGACATATCAGATGCATCTGAATCTGTGCTTCATAATAATCGTGAAACTGCGAGGTGGCTACCTTCTTCATAGGAAGAGTCATTCGCGTATCCTTGCGCTCCATTGGTATATACTTATCCTCATAGTGAAGGATTACCTCCTTCATATCATCCTTTTTTACCTGCACGCGTATCACAAACAAATCCTTATCTATCGCATAGCAGAATCTTTTATCCATGTCATGAAAAATTGCTGAATATTCCATAAAATGCCCCTTTACTTACGTATTTCGTTATTTTGTATTTTAACGCACTATCTCAAACAATTCTATCATTATATCCATGACATTTTTACACTATTTCTACTTTATGCATGATTTTAGATTAATAACATTTTATTTTTTTGACTTTATTCCCTAAAACGCTGCGTTCATTATATCACTGCACACTCAGATAGCTTGTCACACAGTAAAGTGTCTGTCCATTATATTCCACGCGTGACCAGCCAAACTCCTCATTGATTCCGGTTCTGGTGACGGTTTCCCCATTTTTTATCGTTGCAACGACTGTAGCATCCGGATTTGTGACACTTGGAAGTGCACGCAGATTAACCTCTATTTTTGCAGTGACAGTATCATTACACTCCTTGAACTTTGTCTTCAATCCGTCTCCGCTGCCACTTCCGTCCTGCCCCGGAACTACATAGTTCATATCTGTTGTGAGGTAGTTTGAAATGGCATAATACGTCTGTCCATTATATTCAACACGTGACCAGCCACTGTCACTGACTCCTGTTCTTGCTGCCGTATCACCGTTATTGAGCGTTGCCTTAATTGTGCTGTCATTGCCCTGACTTGGAATATCCCTCAGATTAACACTTTCCTTGGCAGTTACGGTCTCATTTACATCCGAAAACTTCATATTTGCTTCCGGGTCAGCCGTTGCATTGTCAGCCGCATCCCCATTTTTTGCAGACTCTGTCTCATCAAAACCAAAGTATGCAACATTCAAATCTACCGGCTTATCAATACCTGACACCTTTCCCTTATTGGTATACTGCCACATGGCATGTGTGCCCTCATAGGATGACTGCGGTGTTTCAGGGTAAGCTATATCCGGATATTGTGACACCCAGATTTTGTACCTGCTCTCAAGCGCCTTAGTATCCCACTGGCTGTTTTCCGACAACTCATTCATGGCAGCGTAAAACATAGGCGTGTATCCTTTATTATATATTTCCTGCAAAAATGCCTCAGCTACTTTGGTGCGTGCCTCTGATGACATGCCATACTGTCTGCTGGCTGAGTCTGTGAAGCCCTCGCAGTCAAATGCCACCGGATATGTAATCTGATATTTTGAGATGTAATCTGCTACCCAGTCTGCCTCCTCAATGGCTTCTGTTTCATTTACTGCCGATGAAAAAAATATACTCCAACCTTTATGCCATTTTTCTGCGCCTCCCTGCATGTTGTATCTTGCATTTGTATCAACACACATCTCGCCTGTTTTCTGGGTTCTGTAGCCCACGTATCATCGCAAAATCAATTCCGCCTGCGGCAACCTTGTCCCACTTTATAGTGCCCTGATATTTAGATACATCAATTCCGAAGGTCAGATTACTATTTTCCGCAACAGTGCTTGCAGACAGTATCTGTGTCTCATCCGCAGAAGCTCCCTCATCAGTTGTAACACTCATTGAGCCGGCATTGTCGCCTGTATGCTGCGGGTCTTCCTTGTCTGAACTATCCTCTGTGGCTGTTTCCGTCATCTGTGACGAGCCTTTAGCCTCGTTTTTGCTGACTTAATCACAAAAAATGTGGCAACTGCAGCCAGTGCAGCTACTATTGCAACAATTATAAATATTGCTATTATCTTTCTTTTATCGTTCATAGATTTTCCTCTTCATTATTTATATATGTCACCATGTACAGGCAATCTGCTTTTATGCAACAAAATATATCATATAATCATGTAATTTTCAAATATTTGTCTTTTTTCAGAAAATATTAAAAATCCGCTATACTCACCTATCGTATAGCGGATTAATATAACACTATTTAATTTTCAGTCTTTTCACCGTTTTTGTCCGTATCCGCATTTACAACGAGATTTACTCCATCAAGTCCGGTTACATTTACGTTGCGATTTACCTTTGCGTCATATGAATCAGCGTTGATAATCTCAGATAAATCAATACCTGTTGCCTCTTTCATACTCTCAAATACCTTTGCCATTACAACCGGTACATTTCCGGCAACCTTGCCTACACCATTTTCGCCATCACCGCCACCGATAATAGTAATCTTGTCGATTTGTCCAAGTGGCTCTGCAACCTTGGCTGCGATATCAGGCAGCACCTTAATCATCATCTCTGCAACGGCTGCCTTATTGTACTTGGCATATGCCTCTGCCTTTTTCTCCATAGCCTCAGCCTCTGCAATACCCTTTGCCTGGATAGCTGATGCTTCTGCCTCTCCGACTGCACGGATACCGGCAGCTTCCTGCTCCTTGGCATATCTCATGGCTTCTGCCTCTGCTTTCTGTGCCTCCGCCTGACGCTGTGCCTCGAACTGTCTTGCCTCAGCTTCCTTCTGACGCTGGTAGAGCTGTGCCTCTGCTTGCTGCTGTGCCGCGTATTTATTGGCTTCAGCCTTTTTCTTGACCTCTGCCTCAAGAGACTGCTCTGTTACTGCAACCTCTTTCTGCTTTAACTCAATCTCTCGCTCCTGCTTTGCAATATCAGCGTTTGCTGTGGCAACCTCAATGGTCTTACGCTGCTCCTCCTTCTGGATGTCGTAAGCCGCATCCGCCATAGCCTTCTTTGTATCAGCCTCCATCTGAAGCTCTGATTTCTTGATAGCGAGCTCATTCTGTTTCTTGGCAATCTCTGTCTGTGCTGCAACCGCTGCATCATTTGACTCTTTGTCAGCCGAAGCCTGAGCTACCTTGATGTCTCTCTCACTCTCTGCCCTTGCGATGGCGGCGGCCTTTTTAATCTTTACGATATTGTCGATACCAAGATTCTCTATTACCTCGTTGCCATCCACAAAATTCTGCACATTAAAGCTGATGATATCAAGTCCCATTGCCGCAAGATCAGGCTCTGCATTCTCTTTTACCAGATTGGCAAACTTCTGACGGTCTGAGACCATCTCTTCAAGCTTCATTTTTCCAACAATCTCACGTACATTACCCTCGAGAACCTCTCTGGCAACACCAGCGATATACTCTGTGTTTTTGTTAAGGAAATTCTCAGCCGCAAGGCGTAGCTTTTCAGGATTATTACTGATCTTTACGTTTACCGTAGCATCGACGTTGATATTGATATAATCTGCTGTCGGTACTGCATTGCTCGTCTTTACATCGATAGGTATCAGTCTGAGATTCAGCTTATCAAGACGCTCAAAAAACGGAATACGTATGCTCGCCTTTCCGATAACTACCTTTGACTTTTTCTTCACACCTGAAATGATATACGCCATATCAGGCGGTGCCTTCACGTATCCGATTGCCATAAACAACAGGATAACAAGAACAACAACTGCAACAATAATTCCAATGATACTAATGTCCTGCATAACTTTCTCCTCTCTTTAGTATGCTTTTTATTAATAATTTAACAATATCATTTTATTATAAATATATTGTTTTGTCACCATAAATATTAAAAAATCCGCTATACTCACTATCGTATAGCGGATTAATAAAAAACATTATTCCAATTTTCATATTATTTTTTAGCGTTAAGCTATTGTGCCATTTGCAATGTCGTTCTTTGCAAATAAATATGTAATAGCCGGCATAAGAATGGCTGAAATAATTGCTTTGACAATATTACCAACACCAAGCTGTGCTGTAACGGCATATGTAACCATACTTACAATGAATCCCAGGGCTGCAAATGCAAAAATAAGCACCAAACCAATCTTTTTGTGTGCGAAAAGCAAAATACCGATAGAAACAGTTATGACAATCTGTAGTATAACGCCAATGAAACTCAGTACGACATATATCGAACCTAATCCTAAAGCAGCTCCTACGACTGAAGCACCCAGTGCAACGACAATACCGCCAATTGCTGCAAGAACATTCACCACGAAAATAATCCATAACCATACGGTTAAACCTGTTGAAAGCTTATTGTTTTCCATAATTATCCTCCTTTAGTAATCCCAATTTTATTTCAACATGTTCATTATAATGTACTGAAAAATATTTCAATAGTCAAAAGGTCTCATTTTGAAACTTTTTACATCCGGGCTAATCAAAAATATCATTGATTTAAATGACAGATGCATTTACAATATAGCTATTATGAAAAAAATTATTTGTAAAATATGTCTCACAAAACATACTCGGCATGGTGGGTATGTCATTATATATACTTGCCGACACCTTCTTTATATCAAAGGCGGTCGGCTCAAACGGTATCACCGCGCTCAATCTGGTGCTGCCTGTATACAATTTGATTTTGCCATAGGCGCAATGATCGAGTCGGCTCCGCCATCAGATATGTCGTAGAAAAATAAGGGCGATACATCCAGCGAGAGCTACTTTTTTCATGCCCTGCTGTGGTGTATTATGATAAGCGTTATATTCATATTGATTGGTATTTTCATCCCGGACAGGCTCGTAGGGCTGCTCGGCGGAGATTCGGCAATTATAAATACCGGTAAAAACTATACACGTATTTTCATGCTTTTACACCGTTTTTCATGCAACTATGTGTGCAACGCTTTCGTAAGAAATGATGGCGCACCATCCATTGCCATGTGCACACTTTCAGCAGCCTTTTAATATTGTTTTTGATTACATACTCATGTTCCCGCTTGGACTTGGTATGGAGGGAGCCGCTTTAGCTACCGCTATTTCACCGATTATAGGCATCCTGATATGCTGTATTCATTTCTGCTCAGACAAATGCTCCGTAAAGCTTAAGCCGACGGTTCCATCTGTCAAGAGAATCTTTTACTCCTGCCAGGTTGGTGTTTCTTCCTTTGTTGCTGAGATATCATCAGGTGTCATAACTATTGTCTTCAATATGATTATCCTGAGGCTTGCAGGAAATATCGGCGTGGCAGCATACGGTGTGGTTGCCAATACGTCACTGGTCGCTGTAGCTTTGTTCAACGGAATAGCACAGGGTTCACAGCCTCTTATCAGCGACTATTACGGCAGAGGACTTAGAAAAAATGTAGGTTCGATACTCAGGATGGCTGTCGCTTCATCTCTCTTAATTGCTGCACTGCTCATTTTGTTCATATGCACCTTTGCACCTTTTGTGACATCTGTTTTCAACAGCGAGCACGATGCCCGGCTTGCTTCGTATGCCGAGAGCGGACTGCGCCTTTACTTTACAGGCTTTATTTTTGCCGGAATCAATATAGTAGGTTCTGCTATCCTAAGTGCCGTTGAGTCCGTAAAATATGCATTCGCGGCATCTATCATGCGTGGTTTTATCGCTATAAGCATTTTCGCATTCGCACTTTCAGCCGCCTTCGGCATGACAGGTGTGTGGCTTGCTTTTCCGGCGGCTGAATTTGTGACTATGTTTGTTATTGTTAAAGGATTAAGAAAAAACTATTCTAATTATAATAGATAAATTTTTTTCAAAAGTATTCTTTATGTTGGAAATCAAACATACAAGTTGTTTTTATAACGCTATTATTCTATCAGAAACATAAAAAACTACTGATGGAGGAAAAAAATATGTTTTGTTTTCAATGTGAACAAACGGCCGGATGCACCGGCTGTACCGGAAATACAGGTGTCTGCGGAAAAAAGGCAGATACTGCACAGCTACAGGATGAATTGACAGGCGCACTGATTGGTCTGGCGAGAGCTGTCGATGACACATCTGCTGTTTCAAAAAAGACCTGGCAGACCATTATCGAGGGCTTATTTACCACAATTACAAATGTAAGCTTTGATAATGCAGCAATTGAAGATATGATACAAAAGGGTCAGAGCAGAAAAAGACTCTCTGGTTGGCGACTGTAATAAATGTCAGTCTCCTTGTGGACGAACTGACGAATATGATATGCAACAGCTATGGAATGCTGATGAAGATATCCGTTCCCTGAAGTCACTTATTCTCTTTGGTATTCGCGGAATGGCTGCATATGCCTATCATGCATATGTCCTGAATTTTGAAGATCCCGAGGTAAATCAGTTTTTCTGTGAAGCCTTGTTCAAGATTGGTTACGCAGAAAGTATGGATGAACTGCTTCCAACAGTTCTCAAGGTAGGTGAAATCAATCTAAAGTGCATGGCACTTCTAGACAAGGCAAATACACAAACCTATGGAACACCGGAGCCAACAGATGTTACGCTTACAGTGGAAAAGGGACCTTTTATCGTAGTAACCGGACACGATTTAAAGGACCTGCAGCTTTTGCTTGAACAGACAAACGGAAAGGGAATCAATATCTACACTCATGGTGAAATGCTCCCTGCCCATGCATATCCACTCTTAAAGAAATTCCCTCACTTGAAGGGAAATTTCGGAACAGCATGGCAGAATCAGCAAAAAGAATTTGATCATATTCCTGCTCCTATTCTCTACACCACAAATTGTCTGATGCCTCCAAAAAGCAGCTACATCGACAGAGTGTTCACAACAGAAGTGGTTGCCTTCCCGGGTACTGTTCATATCGATGAACAGAAAGATTTCACTCCTGTTATTGAAAAAGCACTTGAGCTCGGTGGTTACAAGGAGGATCAGACCTTCACAGGCATAAATGGCGGCACACATGTAACAACCGGTTTTGGTCATTCAGCAATCCTGTCCCATGCGGATACGGTAATAGAGGCCGTAAAATCAGGAGCTATCCGTCATTTCTTCCTGGTTGCCGGCTGTGATGGTGCCAAACCTGGCAGAAATTACTATACAGAATTTGTAAAACAGACGCCTTCTGACAGTATCGTCCTGACTCTGGCATGTGGAAAATTTCGTTTCAACGATCTAAATCTCGGAGAAATCGGTGGTCTTCCGCGACTGATGGATATGGGACAGTGTAATGACGCTTATGGCGCAATACAGGTTGCAATAGCACTTGCGGATGCATTTGGATGTTCAGTAAACGAGCTTCCGCTTTCCTTTGTACTCTCCTGGTATGAACAGAAAGCAGTCTGCATCCTCTTAACACTGTTACATCTTGGTATAAAAAATATCCGTCTCGGTCCTTCTCTACCGGCGTTCCTTTCTCCTAACATTCTGAACTTTCTGGTAGAAAACTATGGGATTGCACCTATTACCACACCGGAGGAAGACATCAAAGTGCTGTTGAAACAATAATATGTATATTTCCAAAAGAACATACAGAAACAAGCCACTTAACCGGTCACAGGCTTACAGAATCGTAAAAGCTGCCGCCGGTAAAAAAACACAGGATATAGCGCCTTTGCTATATCCTGTGTTTTAAATTAACTTTAAATAAATTTGTAATCATTAGGGTAACAATCTCCTCCAATCTCAAAATCCTGTAAAACTCATACTCTGAGGTCTGGTTTCCGTTTTCTGCACACGGTACAACCTCCTCTGTGCCTATCCTGTTTGCCGCCACAACCGGCATCAGATTGCAGGCTGCATGTCCGGTCATGCACCTTCTCCAGTGCGGCATGCTGTCACATTCCAGTATCGGCTCGCTGCCTATGGCTGTAGGGTAAAAAAGTATCTCCGCGCCCTTTAAAGCCATGCCTCTTGCCGTTTCCGGGAACCACTGATCCCAGCATATACCGACTCCAATTGTTGCATATCTTGTCTTAAAAGCTTTAAAGCCTGTATTTCCCGGTGTGAAGTAAAACTTCTCCTGATAATAATGATCGTCCGGGATATGTGTCTTTCGGTATATTCCAAGCACCTCTCCATCGGCATCTATCACCGCCACTGAATTGAAGAGCTGTCTGCCCTCTCCCGCCTCATAAAAGCTCACAGGAATCACTACGCCAAGCTCCTTTGCAAGTGCCTTCATGCTCTGCACCGCATCATTATCAGAAAGCGGCTTTGCATAGTCATAATAATCGTACCGCCTCTCCTGACAGAAATACTGTCTCTCAAATAGCTCCGAAGGAAGTATTATCTGTGCTCCGGCCTCCTGCCGCAGCTCTTATAAGCTTTGCTGCTTTTTCAATATTTTCTTTTACGTCACGGCTGCAGCTCATTTGAATTGCAGCAATTGTAACCTCTCTCATACTATTCACCTTTCTCATCCTGAATTAAATTACTGTGGTATCTGCTGTGTGATACAGTGTATATTTCCCCCGCCGACAATTATGTCGCGCGCATATATCGGATACACTTTTCTTCCCTCAAAAAGGCTTCCGATTGCCTTAAGCGCAGGCTCATCCATCACATCACCAAACTGAGGAATGAGCACACCGCCGTTTGTGATGTAAAAATTCACATAGCTTGCCGCTAAGCGTTCTCCTGCCTCGCGCTCATCCTCACCCTCCTCAAAGGTGAAGCCGGAAAGCTCATATTCTGTGATACACACCGGCTTCTTTGGAATGTAAACCTTGTGAACCTCAATTTTCCGGCCGCTTGCATCAGTTTCATTTTCCAATATTTCAAGGTCCGCTGAGGACATCTGATACTGTGGGTCATCCATGTCATCAGTCCACGCAAGCACCACATGCCCCGGGCTTGTAAATGCACATACGTTGTCGACATGCTCGTTGGTTTCATCATTGTATATTCCATAAGGAATCCAGATAATTTTCTCGGCACCGAGATAATCCTTTAATTTCTGTTCTATTTCAGACTTCGATAATTCCGGATTTCTGCCCTTGCTTAACAGACAGCTTTCCGTCACTATCACAGTTTTCTCTCCGTCTGTGTGGATGGCTCCACCCTCTAAGACAAACGGATGCGCATCATACATGTCGTATCCGGCTTTGTTGCAAAATAAAGCCGCTACTCTGTCATCCTTTGTCCAGTCTGCATACAGTCCGTCCACCTTGCCGCCCAGGCATTAAAGCACCAGTCGATTCCCTGACAGCGCCATCCTCATTTTTCACGAAGGTTGGCCCCACATCTCTGGCCCAGGCATCATCTGACTCCATTTGTATATATTTCACCGGGAAATTTTCCTGATAATTTTTCTGCTTTCTTACAGCTTCCACAACAGACCTTGCATTGTCTATCACATCTGCCTCAGCGAGCACATATGCCTGCTCAGACTCTGCTATTGCACATATCACCTCCGCAAAGCCTCTCTTGCCCGCCTGGCACCGTAAATCCATGAGCCGGGCGCTTTGGCCAGATAATGATGGTACCCTTATGGGGAGCATACTCTGCCGGCATATAAAAGCCGTCTGCTCTAGGACAGCCTGCATTTAAAATCTTCATATTCGAATCTCCTGATAACCTTACAATCGTTATTTTCATCCATTACTGCAATGTCGGGAAGCGGCATGCCGTTAAAGGTATTATTTTTGACCATCGAGTAGATTGCCATATCGCAAAAGCAAAGCCTGTCGCCGGTTTTTATCTCTCTGTCAAATGAATAATCCCCTATCACATCACCTGCCAGACAGGTACATGAGGACAATCTGTAGGTATACTTCTTCTCACCCGGCTCGCCACTGTCCATAAGCGGCGGACGGTACGGCATCTCAAGCACATCCGGCATATGACAGGCTGCGGAGGTATCCAGAATGAGTATCTTTATGCCATTGTTTTCAACTATATCAAGCACCGTTGTCTCCAGATATCCTGCATCAAGCGCAACCGCCTCTCCCGGCTCCAGATAGATTTCCAGGTCGTATTTGTCACGCATATGCATAATGCATTTTTCAAGCCTCTCAATGTCATAGTCTGCCCTTGTGATGTGGTGTCCGCCTCCCATATTGAGCCACTTAAGTCCATACAGTAAATCTCCGAATTTCTCCTCTACCGCTGCAAGAGTCGTTTCGAGCGCATCCGAATCCTGTTCACAGAGCGTGTGAAAATGAAAGCCCTCTATACGTGATAAATCAAGCCCGTTTTTAATAGCCTTATCGAGTGCATCTCTCGTTATCCCAAGCCTTGAGCCCGGCGCACATGGGTCATATATCTCATGCCCCTCCTGTGTGGAGCACTCAGGGTTTATTCTGAGCCCGACACTTATTTTTTTATCAGCCTTTTCTATTTTATCCCTGTGAAGCAGATACTGCGATACGGAATTAAATACAATATGGTCACATATTTCTACCAGCTCATTCATCTCCTGCGGCAAAAAAGCGGGACAGAATACATGGTTTTCCTTTCCCATTTCTTCATGTGCAAGGCGGGCCTCAAAAAGCCCGCTTGCAGTTGTCCCGCTTAGATATCTGCCGATAAGAGGATATTCATAAAATGCGCTGAATGCCTTCTGTGCCAGAAGAATCCTTGCACCTGTCCTTTGCATGACACCGTTTAATATCAAAAGATTTTCAGTTAATTTTCCCTCGTCTATCACATAACAGGGAGTTCTTAATTCATTTATCTTCATACCGGCCTCCGGACTAATCCATATGTACTGACTCATCCTCAGTCTTGTAACAATCCACAGGAACCGGATTCTCCACTACCTGCCAAGGCAGTCCGAACTTATTAAGAGCCTCCATGTATGGATCCGGATCCATCTCCTCGAGATTGAACACTCCCGGCTTCTTCCAAAGTCCCTTTACTACCATCATGGCTCCAATCATTGCCGGCACACCTGTGGTATAAGAAATTGCCTGCGACTCAACCTCCTTGTAGCACTCCTGATGGTCACATACATTGTATATGTAGATTGACTTTTCCTTTCCGTCCTTGACACCTGTAAAAATACATCCGATATTTGTCTTTCCGACTGTACGAGGTCCCAGGGATGCAGGGTCAGGAAGCAGCTCCTTAAGCACCTGTATTGGCACTATTTCCTTTCCGTCCACCATGATCGGGTCTGTTCTTAGCATGCCGACATTCTCAAGACACTTCATATGTGTGAGATAGCTCTGTCCAAAGGTCATGAAGAATCTGATTCTCTTTATTCCCGGAATATTTTTGGCGAGCGACTCAATCTCCTCGTGGTGAAGCAGATACATATCCTTTTCTCCGACCTGGTCAAAATTGTACTGCGCTCTCCACTCCATAGGCTTTGTCTCTACCCAGTGGCCGTCTGTCCAGTATGAGCCGTTCGCAGAAACCTCACGCAGATTTATCTCCGGATTAAAGTTTGTCGCAAACGGATATCCATGGTCACCGCCATTGCAGTCGAGAATGTCTATAGTATGTATTTCATCAAAATAATGCTTAAGCGCATATGCAGAATAAACAGAGGTCACACCGGGTCAAATCCGCTTCCAAGAATAGCTGTAAGCCCTGCCTCCTTGAATTTCTCCTGATATGCCCACTGCCATGAATAATCGAAATATGCTGTAAATCCAAGCTCCTTGCAGCGCTTTTCGTAGATTGCTCTCCACTTTGGATCCTCAGTATCCTCACACTCATAGTTGGCAGTATCGATGTAGTCAACACCACACGCAAGACATGCATCCATGATTGTAAGATCCTGATACGGAAGCGCAACATTTAAAACCGCATCCGGCTTGTATGCATTAATCAGCTCTTTTAATTCCTCCACATTGTCGGCATCAACCTTTGCAGTCTCAATTTTTGTGCTTGTCTTTCCCTCAAGCTTTGCCTTTAAGTCATCACATTTTGACTTGGTTCTGCTTGCAATCATAATCTCGGTAAATACCTCGCTGTTCTGGCAGCATTTTCTGATTGCCACCTGCGCAACTCCACCACATCCGATAATAAGTAATCTGCTCATTTTTGTCCCTCCTGATTCGCTTTGGTTATGATATAGTTTTTCTAATTTGTTTTACTTTGTTTCCTCTTCCTCGAGTAAATCCTCCACATATTTCGGAAGCATGAAGGCTCCCCTGTGTAAATGTGTTGTATAATACCAGGTTTTAAGCCCCAGTGCATCCCATCTTTTTGCATCCAGATCATAAAGCGGATGATATTTCTTCGATGCAAACCCAAACAGCCAGTAGCCTGACGGACAGGTTGGAATATGTGCCTGATATACCCTGCTTATAGGAAATGATTTATACACCTTTCTGTGCATTTTCCGGCACTCAAGCTCATCCTCATCATAAAAAGGGCTGCCGTGCTGGTAAACCATGATTCCATCATCCTTCAGTGCCTTATAACAGCTTCCGTAAAACTCTTTTGTGAAAAGTCCCTCCGTATGTCCGAGCGGGTCTGTGGAATCGTTGATTATCAGATCATATTCATCATGCTTTCTGCGTAAAAATCGCAGACCATCATCATAAAACATGGAAATTCTTTCATCCTCAAGTCCACATGCTACCTCGGGGAAAAACCGCCTGCATACATCGACAAACATCTTGTCTGTCTCAACCACATCAATATGCTCGACAGACGGATATTTGATGAGCTCCTTTGCCACGCCGCCGTCGCCGCCACCTATTATAAGTATCTTTTTTGGCATTCGGGTGGACCGCCATCGGCACATGTGTGACCATCTCATCATATATAAACTCATCTGTGTCCGAAAAAACAATCTCGCCATCCAGCGCGACCATTTTGCCAAACTCATATGATTTAAACACATCTATTTTCTTGATAATCACTCTGCCCTGAAAAAAGCTGCTCCTGTATCCTTACATCCAGCTTGACATTGACAGTATGATATTGTGAAAACCACATTTGCATAGCTTTTCCTCCTGTTTACTGCTTCAATACCTTAAGATATTCTACCGCAGGATCCTCTGTTCCCTGCATTGAACAGCCCTTTTCCTTTGCGTAGACAATGTATTGCGCAATCTCTTTTGTGATAAGCTCTCCCGGTGCAAGAATCGGGATTCCCGGTGGATAACACATGACAAACTCACCACTTACAGCGCCTACCGCGTCCATAATGCGCACTGATTTCTTCTGCGAATAAAACGCCTCCTGCGGCGATACCGCCACCTTTGGATTTATGTACTCTCCCGACAAAAGTCCGGTCTTGTCCTTACTGTAAAGGCGCTTGATATCCTCCAGCGCACCTACAAGCCTCTCTATATCCTGTATTCTGTCACCGATTGATATATACGCAAGTATATTACAGATATCTCCAAACTCTATCTGGATATCATACTCATCACGCAGCAGATCATATACCTCTATTCCGGCAAGCCCTATATCGAGCGTATAGATGGACAGCTTTGTCACATCATAATCATATATGCTTGAGCCGTTTACGAGGTCACGCCCATACGCATAATAGCCTCCTATGGAATTAATCTCCTGCCTTGCGTACTCCGACATCTGTGCCACCTTGGCAAAGGATTCCTCGCCTCTGAGTGCCAGATTTCTTCTTGATATATCAAGGCTTGACAATAGCAGATAAGATGCGCTCGTGGTCTGTGTGAGGTTGATAATCTGCCTCACATAATCAGCATTCACATCCCTTCCGGTGAGCAGAATCGAGCTCTGTGTCAGGCTTCCTCCCGATTTGTGCATCGATACCGCAGACATGTCTGCCCCGGCTGCCATTCCTGATATCGGAAGCCCCTTTCCAAAATAAAGATGTGTACCATGTGCCTCATCCGTGAGCACCTTGATTCCCTTCGAATGAGCCAGCGCAACTATCGACTTAAGGTCAGAACAGATTCCGTAATACGTCGGATTGTTTACAAGCACCGCCTTTGCATCCGGATTCTCCTCGATAGCCCTCGCCACCTGGTCAATCTCCATTCCAAGCGAAATACCAAGCTTGGTATTCGTCTGCGGATTGACATAAACCGGTATCGCTCCGCAGAGCACGAGTGCATTAAGAGGCGCTTTTATGAACATTTCTCGGAAGTATAATCTTGTCTCCTGCCTTGCAGGTGGACAAAATCATGGCCTGCACCGCAGAGGTGGTGCCGCCTACCATAAGAAAAGCATTTGCCGCTCCAAAGGCATCCGCCGCAAGCTCCTCTGCCTCTCTGATTACCGAAACCGGATGGCACAAATTGTCAAGCGGCTTCATTGAATTGACATCAAGCCCTACACACTTTTCTCCGAGCAGATGCACCAGCTCAGGATTTCCCCTGCCTCTCTTTGTGTCCCGGCACGTCAAACGGCACACTCTCTTCTTCTTAAACTCCTCAAGAGCCTCATAAATCGGCGCTCTTTCCTGTCTTTTGATATCCATTTACTACTCCTGTATTTAAAAAGGATGATGCGTGCAAGCATCATCCTTTAGATTCGTCTTAACAACAGTAAAATCGTAACATATACTATGGAGTTATGCAAGAAATTACGTTTTATTTTTATATAAACATTATACGCCATTGCAGGTTCTCTTCTTAATAATCGCCCTTCAAAAGATTAATATGAACACCTGTTTATGAGCTAGGACATTGTGAAATCTGATCCAATGTATAACCCTTTTATACAAAATATTCAGAATAAATTTTTCGCTTTTGTTTTTGTAGCTCTTTTCTTCAATTCCTGTACTCAGATTACACATAATTTTCACATCCGGATAAATTTTTTGACTATTGGAATATTATGGGAATTCATGCCTCGAAATATCCACGAACTCCTGTTCTTTCAGGATCAACTATACAAAGCCCAATCAGCCGCATTTCATATTTTTTATCATGTTCCGAATCTCATTTGTGATTCCTATTACCTGCAGATAATGTTTAACAGGTCGAGATTACCTTCCAGTTATGGTTGCTGCCGGCTCATCTTTGTCAAATGGATATGGCTTAGGCTGTTATCTGGATCCATGTTCATACATATCCATATGCTGAATTTGCTTAATGTCATAGGTTAGTATTTACAAAGCCTCTTTCCTTTGTGACGAAATCAGCCTGCTCACAATAAAAGAGAGGCGGATTGCCGATTTAAATTTTATATTCCGTCGGCTCATGATTCTGAGCCACAATATTCACAATAATTCGGAAAGTCCATTTTTCATACATAAACATGAAAAATAATATCAAATCTCATACTAATCCTTCATTAATTTCAGCATTTTCTATTACCCAGAACAATACGCTGTCCTGAGCATCTGTTTTTTCCATATTTGCTAATCCCGGCTCAACCGGAACAACGCTATACTCGGTTCACCTTCGATGTATTTCTACAACATCTTGGCTTCATTCCTTTAAATTCATCGATTGTTTTACCAGAATATGTGCTAATATACCTTCTGTGCCAGTAACCTTTAACACGAGTATCATATTGTGCCTTATCTCCTGCTGCATCACAGCATTTGCTATTTCTGTATTCAAGTCGGCATCCCTCCTTTGTATTGTGCATAACACTTCTTAAGATTCCGCAAAAGGCTCTCTGCCTTAATATCATTATAAGCGAGGGACTTTACGAAATCAACTGATTTTTCATTACTTATATAGGCACTTTTAGCCTTCCAAATATAAAGAGGAAGCTGGTGCGGGAGTGCACCTCGCTAAAATATGAAAGATTAATATGAGTATTTCTTTTGTTTATGATGTCAGTATACAGGACAATTGTGAAAATGCTGTGTTTACTTTCTTACCCTTTTATAAACAAAATGTTAATGCAACACAACAAAAAGAGCCCTTTCGAGCAATGTCATTAAGTTAAGATGACCAATCAAGATCTTAGCATCAGAAATGATGCTAGGGTCTTTTTATTTTGTAATAAATACTTGACATATGATTCGAATGCGGCCGCTTCGCTATTGAATGATAATGAGGTAGCGAAAGCGGCCCTTGTAATTAAGAACATCTTGATTGCAAGGAGGTAACGCATATGAGCAATTATATTAATCAAGTTTCAGATTCTCTAAAGAATCATATTTCGGAATTAGCTAACAATCCATGTTTATTTCTTCGAAACCCCAATGTCGATTTCTCTCAAAAACGGAAAATTGATTTCAAAACTTTTATAGGAATCATGATGAATTCGGGTGGAGCTACTATGAGTAAAGAACTACTTGATTTCTTTGATTTTAACAAAAATACTCCGTCTGTATCAGCATTTACGCAACAACGTTCAAAAGTACTTCCAGAGGCTTTTGAATATTTATTTAAATCTTTTACGGATGACAACCTTCCAACTACTAATAATTATCATGGCTATCGTTTAATTGCATGTGATGGAAGTAACTTGACCATTGCAACCAAATCAAAAGGATCCAGAAACTTTTTGGGAATGTAATCAGTATGGTTCAATTGTTAATAAACTACATCTAAATGCCTTTTATGATGTTTTGAATCGTATATACACCGATGCTTTAGTGCAAACAGCAGCGGATTGCAACGAGTCTAGAGCATGTGCAATGATTGACAGATTGAAAATAGAGAATGTTATTCTTGTTGCTGATAGAGGATATGAAAACTATAACATTTTTGCACATGCAATTGAAAAAGGATGGAAATTCGCTATACGTGTCAAAGATAAAATAGTAATGGAATTGCATCTGGTAAATCTTCCTCCAAATGATGAGTTTGATATAGATATCACTCAGATTTTTTCGAGGAAAAATACAAAGGCCACAAAAAATGCAGGCTATAAGTGGATGCCTGTAAATCAAGTGTTTGATTATCTTCCACGAAAAAGTGATAAAACAAAACAGGTGAACTTTACAATCGCCATTTATATTTGTAGAGAATATCTCCGTAATAAAACGCAATCTTAGTCCACCCATGTGATTAACTTAATAGAAAAAGCATGTATTACCAGTAAGACTCATGGTCGAAAAGACCTCGCAAAGTCAAACCCCAGGCATCTGTAAGCTTTCTATATAGGGTGGCTTAATCATAGATAATTATAAGTTTTTTTTGACAGATAAGCAATCTGTCTTTTTGTTGTACTGCAAAATAGACAAAAGAAAAAAACACATCATATTTATCAAACAATTGCAAATATGATGTGTTTTATAATTATGTCAAAATTCTTAACTTAATGACATTGCCCTTTCGAGCTCTTTTGCTTTGTACAACATTAAAGTGTAGATGATTACTGTAAGAGTGAAAGTACACCCTGATTAGACTGATTAGCCTGTGCAAGCATAGACTGTCCAGCCTGTGCAAGAATGTTGTTCTTGCTGTAGTTAACCATCTCTTTTGCCATATCTGTATCACGGATACGAGACTCAGCTGATGTAGTATTCTCAACTACGTTGTCAAGGTTGTTGATGGTGTGCTCAAGACGGTTCTGAACAGCACCAAGTGATGAACGCTGTGAAGATACTTTTGAGATTGCATCTGAAATAGCATCGATTGCATATGTTCCAGCTGTTCCGTTCTTGTCATTTACGTTCAATCCTTTAATACCAAGACTTGCAGAATCCATTGCATCAATGTTGACCTGAATCTTGTTAGTCAAATCTGCATCAGCACCTACATGAAGGTTGAAGCTTAATGTACTTGCTACTTTAGCCTGTGCAAGATTAATTTTAAAACTACCATTTACAGCATTATATGCAAGATCAGAATCATCTGCATTTTTTACAGAAGCGTGTCCCTCTGTGTCTCCAATCTGATTAGCCTTTAAAAGCTCTTTTCCAGCTAACTCATATGCTTTCTGAACAGAAATTACAGTTGAATCTTTATCATCTACTCCATCAGTTGGGTTAGCATCTGTAATAGTAGCTTTCTCTAAAGTCTTTCCAGCAGCTGTAAATGTTCCACTTTGTGTAGCAAAAGCTTCATATGAATCTTTTTTCTTAGCATTTACTGTAGCCTGATCTGCAGTAGTCGTTGAAGTAGTTGGAGCATCAGCTTCATTGTACCATCCAGCATCATATCCATATGTTGTGTTACCACCAGTTGCAACATCAGCTTTAGCCGCATAGTATTTATATGTTACTGTCTTATTACCAGAAGTAATTGAAAATGTGCTATCTGCTTTATCTTCAACGCCATTCTTCTTCAGGAAGTCTTTCACATCCTGCTCTGTAGTTCCACCGATAGTATACTGCTTACCACCAATAGAGATTTTATCGCCACCCTTTAATGCATCCATTGTAAATGTGTAGCTGTTCCATCTCCGTTGTTTGTTAGAGTTCCCTTTAAACCAGCATCATGAGCTTCAAGATTAATTGTCTTTGTTCCCTGATCACCTTTAAGGAGATATGTCTCGTTAAACTTTGTTGTCTCAGATACACGATCAATCTCTGTAGAAAGCTGGTCAACCTCATCCTGAATTGCTTTTCTGTCTGTTGTAGAGTTTGTGCCGTTAGCTGCCTGTGTTGCAAGCTCATTCATACGCTGAAGCATTGAGTGAACTTCTGTGAGGGCACCTTCTGCTGTCTGTACTGCTGATACACCGTCCTGAGCATTTGTTGAAGCACGGTCGAGTCCACGAATCTGCTTTCTCATCTTCTCAGAAATTGTAAGTCCTGCTGCATCATCTGCTGCACGGTTGATTCTGTATCCAGAAGAGAGCTTCTCTGTAGATTTAGCCTGCTGACCTGTTGTTACGTTGAGCATTCTGTTGGCATTTGCTGCCTGCATGTTGTGTTGTACTACCATAATATAATCCTCCTTGTCCCACACTGTGGGTTATTATGTTTGACCTCTGGAAATCCTTTTCCCGAGGGTTTTGCAGCTGCTTTGTGTATATTTTTATTTAAGCAGTTGCGGTTTTCTATAACAAGCGGCTTCCCGGGTGTGGCAAATGTCACAGCCGCCCATTAACATGGTTAGTTGCTTTGCGTCTTTTTCTGACGCGCTTTTTCCTTCCAGATGATGCGCTGTATTTCTTTTTGTGCCTCATTGGAAATCTCAGGGTCGGGATAATATGTATCTTTTCGCTTCGCCGGGTCCGGTTCGTTGTTGGATCTTGCGATATTCAGTTCTTTTGGGGCATCTATCAGTAATCGACAGTGCTTTCCGGTTCCCCCTGCGAACACGATTCGGATATCGTCTCCGATGTTCACATATTGCCCTTCCTTTAATGATAATTTGAGCATTTTCTACCTCCATGCACTAGGGAATAGCTTTGTCCATGCTTTTCCGAATAATGTAACATTTTGTAGTAAAATGTTGCATTTTTTGTGGATTGATAATGGGTCAAAAAAAGAAGTGGATTAAAAAACATCAAATGTATACGCCAATTTAGTCATATTTCATCAAGAATTACTTTATCTTTGATACAGATATGATTAAATCCGGTAAGACTAACAAAAAAATGATAGAAAAATGAAAAGAAAATTATTGAAAAAATTATTTTTCAGGGGTTAAGTTCTGAAAATGGCGTCCGATATAGTAGGTGTAAAGCAAAAAATGCAACATTTTACTACAAAATGTTGCATTTTTTCTATTTTGAACTTACCATTATTGTGTTGTGGATTTTGGATATTCTGAGGGTGAAAGTCTGTCATATTGTACGTGCCGGATAACATTTTCTACTATAAAGGAGTATTCAATGGGAACTACACAGCCAATCCGAAACAAGGACGAACTCACGGCTTTCAGGATGTACTATAAGGACATCCATCCAAACAGCCGCAATTACTGTTTAATTGTGATGGGATTAAACACAGCACTAAGAATCAGTGACCTGCTTAGATTAAAGTGGGACAACGTTTACAATTTCAAACATCATGAATTTCGCACTCATTTTCTTATCAACGAGCAAAAGACCGGCAAGAATAACTATGTCACTCTAAACTACAATGCCACCGATGCTCTGAAAGATTATTTCAATGAACGTAATCCAAATGACCATGAATTTATTTTTACCAAGAATACCTGCAGATACCAGCCTATAAGCAGGACTCAGGCATATCGTATTGTAAAGACCGCCGCCGGCAAAACAGTGCAGGATGAGCACATCAGCTGTCATTCGCTTAGAAAGACGTTTGGCTATCACGCCTGGAAAAATGGCACACCTCCCGCTCTGCTCATGGATGTCTATAATCACTCATCATATGAGATTACCCAGCATTATCTGGGAATTGAGCAGGATGAGAGGGATGAGATTTATCTGAAGCTTGAATTATAGAGCCTGTAAAGCTTTGCAAATTATACAATATAAAGGTCTTCTATGATTCAATATTAAATCATAGAAGACCTTTTATTCTGATAATCAACAATGGATAAATCATTACTGAACAATTATTTTAAATCAATTTCAAAAGTTGCACAAGCTCATGCGATTCTGCATCGCCTAATACTGTCTGTCTTGTATCGAACCGTTTAAAACCATAGTTTTCATAGAAGGCTATAGTAATTTTTCCTTATTCTCTGCTTCCACAAACGCTACCATACCACCAACCTGATACTGTAAAATTTGTGTTTGTCTAATTGCGGCTTCTAGCAACTCTTGTCCGGTTATTCTTCCTTTTACCTTATCATTAAAATTCTTTCCAAGCTGGGCAATCAGGTACGCTGCTAAATTATAAGTCTGCTCATTCTTATCTATTTCGCTAAACCGCAAGTTTCCTTTGGCTGTATTACTAAAAGTCCGCCTTTACAACAAGCGGCTTAATTGTAATGGAAAAATATCCTAACAGTTCTGCATCCTCTAATGACAATACTAAATATGTAACTGCCTGATGCTTCTTTGCAAAATCAATTGCCTGCTTCTTTAAAAACCGCTCAACATCCGGATTCAACGGACATGAAAACTCGGAAAGGAGCTGTACTAATTTATCCTCTCCGAGCCTTTTGTCCTCATTTGCTAAATACTCACGAATGTTCAGCACAATAAAATTATTTGCTGATTCCATCCGTTTTCTTCCTTTTCTCCATAAATTTTATAATATCATCTGCTCCCTGCAAATAGGTAACATTGATTGGTACACGAGGTGTTCTATCGTTGGCAGATGCTTCAATCGCATCGGCAAACATCTCCACCTGTTTCTGACCTGATATAATAAAATTTTTCGTGATACTAGAAGTTGCCATATAAACACCTCCCTTTATTAGTATGGCAGTTCTTTTGCCTATTACTCAATGTAATTTGCGTTCTTTTCTATCTTTATTCTATTATGGAAATGTCCACTTTGCAACATAAAAAATTAAGTTTTAAGCAGTACCTTCTATTCCGCCGGCCAGGATTTTCTGAGAGCCACATAGGAAATCAGGAAATTGGCAAGCCAGCCGGCCGGTACAGCAAGCCAGACAAATGCAATACCGAAACGCGGCGCGCAGATTAAGGCAACCGAGAGGCGGATTGCCAGGTTTACCATATTTGCAGCGAGAAACGGACGCATGATGCCAAGTCCACGAAGCACACCATCGGTGGCCATCTTTATACCCATAAAAATGAAAAAGAAGCCAAGCCATCTCATATAATCCCCTGATACCTGATATGCCAGGGCCGTTCCGTCTTTACCCAGGAATAATGAGGAAATCTGAGTACGCAGTGTTTCAATTACTATAAAAGCAAGCACTGCAAAACACAGGTCTAACACCAGCGCAGCGTGATAGCCTTTTTTGATACGTTCTGTCTTCTTTGCTCCGAGATTCTGGGAAACAAACGGAGAAACTGCATTTCCAATGGATACAAATATCAGTGAAAATACATTCTCTACCCTCATCGTTGCCGAATATCCTGCAAGCGCCTGTGTACCGAACGGATTCACAACTGCCTGTACTATCATCATGCCAATTGACACCGTAGACTGCTGGAGAACCGAAGGCACAGCAATCCGAAGCATAGAATGAAGCTCATGTCTATCAAACCATTCAAAGCGACTTTTATACCGGCGCATCCTGCTAAAGAAAATCAAAAGTGAAAACACTGCAGATATTCCCTGAGCAATTAGAGTTGCAAGTGCAGCACCGAACACTCCCAGGTCAAGGCCTGCCACCATCCAAAGATCCATAAATATATTTAACACAGAGGAAAATATCAAAAGCCCCAACGGAATCCTTGACTCGCCAATCGATGTAAACATCGTTGAAAGTATGTTATACATAAACAGAAACGGAAATCCCACAAAATAAACCCTAAGATACAGCACTGCCTCATCCAGTATATCTGCAGGTGTCTGTAGCAAGCTCATCATTGAATGTGAAAAGAAAAAGCCAAAGAAACCCAGAAGTACGCTTAAAACCAGAAAACTAATCAGTGATGTTGATACTATTGTTTTCATTTTGCCGTAATCCCTGGCGCCGAAATAGCGGCTCACAAGTACACCGGCTCCTACACCGGCTCCCAGTGCTATACAGATGAACACATTCGTAAGCGCAGCACAGGCTCCAACTGCCGCAAGTGCAGAGGAGCCTACAAACTGGCCAACAATGATTGAATCAGCCATATTATATACTTGTTGAAAAAAGCTGCCCAAAATCATAGGCATTGCAAAAACTGTCAGCGCCTTTAACGGGGCATCTGTAATTAAGTATTCATCTTTTGACATTATTTTTCCCTCATTCCGCTATAATAAGCTATAGTATATCCGATTGAGAGGCAAATTACAATATAGCATTCTTTATCGACATTTTTCCATTTCTTATGCTTTCCCTCTAATGCAAACATCATACTGCTCCTTTGTATTTTAATTTAAAAAGCCGCCCAGGCCATAGGCCTGTGCGACTTCTCATAAGATGATTTAAATTAAGTTTATCCTTCAATAGCAATATGCTTTGTGGTCTCAACTTTCTTTTGCTCCTTCTTCGGAACTGAAAGTTTAAGAATACCGTCCTCATACTTTGCCTTGATATCTTCCTGTTTCAGCTCATCACCTACATAGAAAGACCTGCTCATAGCACCGGAATAGCGCTCCTTGCGGATGTACTTACCATCCTTTTCTTCCTTTTCTTCCTTGTCAAGTCCTTTAGCTGCGCTGATAGTTAAGTAACCATTCTCCAGCTTAGCCTCAATCTCATCCTTCTTGAATCCCGGAAGATCTATATCTACTTCGTAGCTATTGTCTGTTTCCTTGACATCAGTCTTCATAACGTTCTTTGCGTGTTTACCATAAAGCGCCTTGTCAACATCAGGAAATGAAAAATCCATCCAATCATCGTTAAATAAGTTTTCTCCAAAAATACTAGGCATCAACATAAGTCATCTCTCCTTCTTAATCTATAAAATCTGTGTCAACCTGTTTCTTTGGAACCGGGATGTTTCAAGAACTCAAAGCCTTTGCTTTTGTTCCTTTCCTTTGTTCTTGACTATGTTATACACCTATTATCAGCACTCGTCAATAGGGAGTGCCAATAATTTATAAAATGTTTATATTTTCCGAGCAGCTTCAAAGTACTTACCATATGAAACTCCATTATTTTGCAATAAATAACACTCCGAGTGTGCCAGGCCCACAATGTGATGAAATCACACCACCTGCTCTTGTCTCTATTATTTCCTTAAAAATGCCAAGAGAGGCTATGTAATCTCTTACCTCTTCAACTGTATTAGCATCACATTCCGAATGTGTAATAAATACCCGATCCGGTATTGCGTTTTTCAGGTCCTCTTCCAGATCTTTTGCATAATTCTTTATGACTTTACCGATCTTACCTCTATATTTCCTGCTTGCATCCATTTTACCATCCTTTACAACAATCATGGGATGAAGTGCCAATGCTCCTCCGATAAGCGCAGAAACAGCATTGCATCTGCCACCTCTGTAAAGGTACACAAGTGTATCTACAACAAAGCTTGCTCTTACCTTCGGGATCAATTCATCAATTCCGGCTTTTATCTCCTCACGGGATTTCCCATCCGCTGCCATAACTGCCGCCTCAACAACAAGCAGGCCTATTCCTGTGGACAGATTTCTTGAATCTATCACCGTAACTTTATCTTCTGCATCAAGTTCTTCTGCCGCCATTCTGATCACGTTGATTGATGTCGACATCTCACTTGATATGGAAAAGCATATGATTTCCCTGCCTTCATCAATATATGGCCGCATTACATTCATTGCTGTTTCTATAGATGGAGCTGAAGTCTTTGGTGTAGTCTTATTTTTATCAGCCCACTCATACAATGCGTGAATGTCTATCTGCGGTCCATCCTCCAGCTCTTCATCTCCTTTACAATATGAAGTGGAATAATATCGATATCGTATCTTTCTAAACTTCCTGTGACAGATCACATGTACTGTCTGATATAATTTTTACCATTTTAACACCTCCGCTTTCAAAATCATTTTGTCCTTCCTTTTTGTTCTATTATACTATCTTATTTTATTATTTCAATTGCGGCATAAATATATTATTTTCATGCCCATATTCAATAGTTACATTTTCTTTTTATTACAGTATCAAAAAACGATATTTTCACCAGGGGGGTGAAAGCAACGTTCATTTTACTGTTGGCTGGCTCAGCTGGCTTTGTGCTATTGCCTTGTAGTAAACACAAATAGAAATGATTGCTGTAATCGCTTCCGTGATCCAAAACGCATTCCAGACGCCAACTGCTCCGAAAAGCCTGCTGAGAAAAAACGCAGTTGGGATGATAACCACAACATACCGGCAAAGTGGAAATCAGTAATGAAGGAATGCCTTTCCAAGTCCCTCCAATGCGCCGGAAGATGTAACGGAAACCGCCGAGACAATAAAACCGGCGCCGATGATACGCAGGCTGTTTTCCCGGTCTGGATTGTCGCTTCTGTGTGGGTAAACAGCCCCATAAGCTGGCCGGGGATTAGCAGACATATCACTGTTCCAAGCACCATAATGATACCGCTCATGCACAAGACGATTTTATAAATCTGGCTGACTCTTTTGTTCTCCCCCGCACCGTAGTTATAGCCGATCAAGGGGCGCATCCCCTGAACAATGCCATTAGCCGGAAGATAGATGAATGTCTGCAATTTGTAATATATTCCCAAAACCAGAATATACACCTCGGAATATGCCGCCAAAATAGCATTGAGCGCCGAAATCAAAAGAGATGGGAGCGCAAGATTCAAGGTTGCGGGAATGCCGATGGAGTATAGCTTTATTACCATCTTTTTGCTGAGCAAAATGTACTGCCTGCAGATATGCACGCGAATTGGCCGCACAAAATAAACGACCAGATAAATCGCAAGCGTCAAGGTCTGCCCGATGCCGGTTGCCAGCGCGGCGCAACCGCCATTTTGTTATTTGTCTGCATGCTTTCCCTCTTCTCCACAAATTGTCCGAACATTATAGTCCTCCATTCTGCTAATACTTCCGAGTTACAAGCAACAAAAAAGCCACACAACTATCACAAGATAGCTGTGTGGCAAAAAGATGACCGAATCCGGAAAAGTCCACTAAAATTTTGCGTTTATCATTATAACGAACTTGAAGGAGACTGTCAAGCAGCAATCATTACGGAACTATGCAGAAGAGAGAAACTATATCTCTCTATCCATGCTTATTAATACACATAAAGGTACATCGAAGCAAAAGTCCCAGATAAGTACCTACATAACGGCCACTTCCTTTTACATTATCAAGAATAACATAATCTTTTCCAATTTCAGTTATTGCCTGCCTTCTCAACTGAGCATGAAAATAAGAAGTGTCTTCTGGAAGCGAATCATACAGGCAGTAATCAATCTGATAAAAAAGCCGGTATTGGATTTTTATGCTGATTCTCAATAGTAATGCGAGCATGTTTATGAAAGGGCATTGCAAAATAAGAATTAAGTCATCGTGATGGAACAACAGTTGTTATTTAACACACAACCTTGCACACTTTCTTAAAGCATGCAATCCCATACTTGATAAAGTTATCCATACCATCCTGCTTTAGCTTTGCCACATAATCTTTTTCCTCAATCTGCTTTAATGCCTTATCACAGGCAGCATCCAAATCACCGTCTTCAGCGTACTTGAGTTCTATTACAATTCCTGTTCTGTTTGTCGGTACTTCCACAAGTATGTCACTATAGCCGATTCCTCGACTCAGCATCTTCGATTTGATAAGCCAGTTTGACTTGTAACCCAGGAGTCCCAGCAAAATTCCATGGTAGAAATTTTCTTTCTTCTCTTTTGCAACTGCTGTATCACGTATGCTTATTGTGTTCCACAGATACTCACCATATATCTGTTCAATCTTTTGTGCATCTTCATTCACAAACGCACTGCAAAGCTCTTCGAGTGTTTTTCCATCACTTTTAGAAACATCCGAAAACCATTCTTTTATTTTTTTGACAAAAAGATTTCTAATCTCTCTGTTAGGAATTACAAGACAATATTTTCCGCTTTCAGTGCGGCCGTTGTGCGTCAGATAACCTGTCGTAAAAAGCACGCTCCACAGATTTTCTATGCTCTTATATATCTCATCGTAGGTCAGCTCAGGAGCTACATCCTTTTCAATACTCTCCCCTGCTATCAGCCTCTCTATTTCCGTTTTTGTAGAAACATCAGCCATGTCGATAAATCTGCGGACAATCGCATTTCCGCTTGAATTTGACCAGAAATCCTGCGGTTCTGCAGTCTTGTCATATTTTAACTGATCAACATAGTTTATGACATCCCATGGACAATAAATATCAGCCTTACCAAAATGATACCCATCATACCATTCCTTTGTCTCTTCGAAATGTGATGCCAAATCGTAATCATCCAGTATTTTCTTCACCTCATTATCTGTAAATCCAAACTGTTCATCAAATCTTGCATCCAGAATAGACATCACTTTAAAGTTATTGAGCCCTGTAAAGATGCTTTCCTTCGTGATCCGTAAACATCCTGTCAAAACTGCAAACTGCAGGCTCTCGTTTGTCTTTAGTGCCATTCCAAAAAGCCCTCTGATGAGTGAAACCATCTCTTTATAGTAACCATTCTGGAATGCCTTATCCAGAGGAACATCATATTCATCAATTAATATTACAGTCTTTTGTCCGAAATGCTTATATAATAATTGAGATAAAATCTGCAGACTCGATACAAGCACTTTTTCATCCATTGCATTCGTTCCATCCTTCAATGCAATAATCGCCTTGTAACGCTTTTTTTCATTTTCTGACAGATATTCACTATCTTCCAAAAAGCCGAATCTTTCTGCCTCCATTCCTATAAGCTCAGTAATACGATATATGGCATCCTCGTATTTCAATCCCTCCACACTCTTTAATGACAGGAATATAACCGGATATTTACCCATATGTTCTTCGCAAAGTGCCTTATTTTGCGCAATATATAAGCCATCAAACAATGACTCATCCGCACCGGTTTCAAAAAAAGCTTTAAGCATACTCATGTTAAGAGTTTTTCCGAAACGGCGCGGCCTCGTAAAAAGAGTGACCTCTCCACCGGTTTCAACCAATTGCTCTATGAGTTTTGTCTTGTCAATATAATAAAAGTTGTTCCTTCTGATTTTTTCAAAACTATCAATTCCTACCGGCAGTTTTAAAGTACTCACCATATGAACCTCCACAAAACGTATCAATCCGCTATACTTAGCTATAGTATAGCGGATTGAGGGGCAAAATACAAATATTATTACCGTTCTATTATTCCCATTTTTCTATACACAAGAAGAGCTCTTTCGAGCGCTTTTCGATTTTCATTGTAAAATGAATTTCTAAATTCCGCATGCCCTAATGAAGACAATGATTTGAATTTGCGTTTAAGGAATTATTATTAGAAAAATCAGTTGATAAAAAACCGATTGATGAACTTCCGCTTTCTCTCAAGGAAAAGGTAGTCTTAAAGAAATTAATAAAAGCTGTAGAAGGAACCGATCATCTTTTATCTGAATAACCATTTTATTTTTTCTATTCTTCTTAATGGCAGCTATCTGCTATTTTCTTCCTGGCAATCTCGTAAATCCGTTGAACCGTTGTTCTTGCGACTTGCATAGATGCTGCATCCCAAAGCTTCCATATATTCAAATCATTCCTGTGACCGTATTGTAATAATTTTAATTTAAAAAGCCGCCCAGGCCATAGGCCTGTGCGGCTTCTCATAAGATGATTTAAATTAAGTTTATCCTTCAATAGCAATATGCTTTGTGGTCTCAACTTTCTTTTGCTCCTTCTTCGGAACTGAAAGTTTAAGAATACCGTCCTGATACTTTGCCTTGATATCTTCCTGTTTCAGCTCATCACCTACATAGAAAGACCTGCTCATAGCACCGGAATAGCGCTCCTTGCGGATATACTTGCCATCCTTTTCTTCCTTTTCTTCCTTGTCAAGTCCTTTAGCTGCGCTGATAGTTAAGTAACCATTCTCCAGCTTAGCCTCAATCTCATCCTTCTTGAATCCCGGAAGATCTATATCTACTTCGTAGCTATTGTCTGTTTCCTTGACATCAGTCTTCATAACGTTCTTTGCGTGTTTACCATAAAGCACCTTGTCAACATCAGGAAATGAAAAATCCATCCAATCATCGTTAAATAAGTTTTCTCCAAAAATACTAGGCATCAACATAAGTCATCTCTCCTTCTTAATATATAAAATCTGTGTCAACCTGTTTCTTTGGAACCGGGATGTTTCAAGAACTCAAAGCCTTTGCTTTTTGTTCCTTTCCTTTGTTCTTGACTATGTTATACACCTATTATTAGCACTCGTCAATAGTGAGTGCTAATAATTTATAAAATGTTTATATTTTCCAAGCAGCTTCAAAGCACTTACTATATGGAACTCCATTATTTTGCAATAAATAACACCCGAGTGTGCCGCCCACAATGTGATGAAATCACACCACCTGCTCTTGTCTCTATAATTTCCTTAAAAATGCCAAGAGAGGCTATGTAATCCCTTACCTCTATATTTCCTGCTTGCATCCATTTTACCATCCTTTACAACGATCATGGGATGAAGCGCCAATGCTCCTCCTATAAGCGCAGAAACAGCATTGCATCTGCCACCTCTGTAAAGGTACACAAGTGTATCTACAACAAAGCTTGCTCTTACCTTCGGGATCAATTCATCAATTCCGGCTTTTATCTCCTCACGGGATTTACCATCCGCTGCCATAACTGCCGCCTCAACAACAAGCAGGCCTATTCCTGTGGACAGATTTCTTGAATCTATCACCGTAACTTTATCTTCCGCATCAAGTTCTTCTGCCGCCATTCTGATCACATTGATTGATGTCGACATCTCACTTGATATGGAAAAGCATATGATCTCCCTGCCTTCATCAATATATGGTCGCATTACATTCATTGCTGTTTCTATAGATGGAGCTGAAGTCTTTGGTGTAGTCTTATTTTTATCAGCCCACTCATACAATGCATGAATGTCTATCTGCGGTCCATCCTCCAGTTCTTCATCTCATTTACAATATGAAGCGGAATAATATCTATATCGTATCTTTCTAAAACTTCCTGTGACAGATCACATGTACTGTCTGATATAATTTTTATCATCTTTAATACCTCGTTTTCTGTTGAATCCTTCATCTAAGAGAACTGCGCCAATCTGTATTATTTCACTGGCGTATTTATATATTTTTCTTAATGACAGCTATGGCTTCCGCATCCATGCTCACCCACGGTCAAAACAATAGGTGTGCTTTTCTCTTTTTTCCATTCTATCACAATCTCACCATTAATCATCAATTTTTTGATATTTTTCTTTCCACCACTGTAAAGCAGCCTCTGAACATTTCGTTATACAGAGGGATACAAATAAGAGCAAGATCCACCATCTACACCCACAACTTCAACATATTCAATATGGTGTTTTTTCACAGTTCTATACCTCCATAAAATTTACTTTATCCTGACTATCAGACCACTGTTCTTTTGTAAGATAAGTAAAATGCTCCGTTCTAACATCTCCCATAAGTGCACAGGGTTTATTTTCTTCCGTATGATGATATTTGAATCCACATTTTTCCTGACAGCGTTTTGATTTTTCATTTCCGTCATAATATCCACACCATATAGCACTACAACCCAAATCTAAAAAAGCATGCTTCTGTAAAGCTCGAACCGCTTCGGGAATCAAGCCCTGCCCCCAGTATGGAACACCTATCCAATATCCAATTTCTATTTCATCATCAGCTGCTTTTGTGTGCGACTGAACTGGCGGAGTCAATCCGATACTTCCAATTGCAACATTATCTTCTCTTAAACACACTGCATATGTTTCATCTGCTGCCAAAACACTTTTGATGATTTCTCTGCTATTCTCTACACTTGTATGTACTGGCCATCCTGCTATAGGCCCAACCTCTGGATTTTTTGCATATTTATATAAACTCTCTGCATCATCCTCTTCTGTGGATAGTATTTAATCTCTCAGTTTCTAATGTCATAACCTACTCCTTTACCAACTGCTTTCTAATATAATTTGTGATCGAATCAAATACGACCGGGGACATTTTAACAATCCAATCTATAACGAATTCCTTGATAAACTTTTTTTCATGTAAAGCACCTCCTCGTTAAACTTGAATTGAGATTTCACCTGTTTTAAGAGATTTAATAACTGTTATATTTTGTTATTAAATTCTCCACAAGCCCTTGAAAACACTGGATTTATCGCAGGTGAGCTTTTCCTTATTGTTTCCCTTGTGTTATATCGTCCCATCAGTGTTTACGAACTCTGATAAGGGCAAATACAAGGGCAAGAAAAATCTATAAAACAGTATAACACAAAATAAAAGTGACATGGTGAACTGATTGAAATGCTTCTGATTTTTGTAACTGATAATTGATTGAATGATAAGGAGAGATAAGATACGATGAGAACAATATTTGCAGAATACAATCCACAGCGCAATAGTATTGATGTTTACACCTCTGCTGGCTATATGCTCCGCATTGATTGCTGGGAAGCTGAAAAGAATTTAAAAACTACACCCGGATCAGACTGTGCATTAAACGCACTTGCTATTGATGAACCACTTGAATATGTACGATTATATTTGGACGGGAATATGCAGATGTGGGTAGATGCAGAAGATTCATTAGAACTATGGTGATTTTTCGACGGTGTGAAATTTTTTCTGTAAATTCAGATCTTCTATGATAATTGATGCGGCTTAATAGCAGTTTTCTGTTGTTAAGCCGTTGTTTATTTAATAGCAAAAATAAGCCGGTATGTCAAGAACCCCCAGAAAATCTGAACGTACATTTACTCTTGATCATCCGGCTTATTTTCAACAGCACTAAGATTACCTTTTTTAATATTGTTTGGGATACTCCCTCCATAACCGTCACATCAATTTTATACTTTACTTCGATTTCAACCTTTTCTGGTGGATTGACTAAAAGCCTGTCAATATCATTTTCCTCAACACCAGCCATTTTTGCTATCGTTAGCTTGGATATGCCATAATAGGAAACAAGCAGTTCCAACCAATGCACCAATTTGATATTTCCCTTTTACCGAATCCTTTTATGCCTTAACATCACAACTTCCTCCGATAGATGGAGCTGTACCTACTGCCTGTGCTACAACATTCTCTGTAATGCTTTTCATATCCGTACCAATTGCAAATATTGTGCGTCTATCTTCCTGAATTTTCTTCATCTTCTCTTTTCTTTCAGCTCTCCGTTCTGCAAGTTTTTGTTCATTTTCTTTCCTTTTCTCGATTTTTCTATCTTCATCAGCCTTTTTTTGTTCTTCGCTTGGTCCTGTAATAACCATGGAGCCCATATTACCATCCTTATCTATCCATACCTGACGATACTTAACTTCACTACCAGTCATTGATTTAATCATTGAGTCAGCCCATCTATCTAATGCTGGAATTTTTGACAACATATTTTCATATTTTGTGGCAACCTCTGGATTACTCATCATCCTATTTAAAATCTCAGGAGCAATCCTCACATCCGTTTTTCCTGTACGATTAGCTGTTTTTACATTTTTATCCGAACTTGCTGCCACAATATCTATTTGAGGATTTTTTCCTGCAATTTTTTACATAATCTTCCTGACTCTCTTCTGTTTTGCCCACCAGTGAATTTTCCTTTGTTTTTTGAATATCACAAGTTGCCTTTTTAACCGTGTTCTTGTACCCTGATGCATAATACGATGTGTAACTGCTGTTATCGATACCTGTAATTGCCATAATCCTACCTCCCTGTTATTAAAACTTAAAATAATTTCTATTATATTGAACGACTTGGATATTTAATTTCCGTTGATGTAAATTCATCTTCTGCCGAAACATTGATATGCCCACTGCTGTCAATGGCATACTCTTTACCATAAACGGAAAACGTATCTCCTTCTTTATATCCGATTTCTATCCAGTTTATATCATTTAACTGTTTTATCTTTGCGTCAACATTTATGGTCTTTCCTGATTCCTGCAATAAATAAGTGTGTTTTCCTGCTCCCGCATCTATAGAAAGAATCCCGAGAAATCCTGACTTTCTCACAGACGGACAATACCTCCTCATTGCTGTAGAGATACCCACACACACTCTTTCCCTGTGCCAGATCCGACAGGATATTGCCTGCCTTACACATTTCCCACTTATAATTTGTCCCTTTTTGATTTGTATTCTCTGCAAGCAACGATTCCGAGGCTGCCCAGCCTATCCTTCCATTGTTGACCGTCCATGTATATTTACCGCCACTTGATGTTGTCCATGAATAATAACTTTTATTACTTAATACCAAAGAATTATTTGCAGCACAAATGCCTGACATGGTGCTTGTATTCATTTTCGGTACTGCATAATTAGGTACTACCTGTCTGCTCCCATTAAGGTCAAAGGAAATAACCCCGTACTCCTTAAAATCAGAATTATATCCACAGGAAACATTCTCCCAAAATTGATTGCATCCAAAATAGCACTTGAATTATTATAGTTTGCAAAATAATAAGCCAATTCACTGTTAGAAATATTCGCATTTTTATCTATCAGTGCAGCTATTGATTGCTTTGAAAAGCCTCGTGCAGCATCAGAAATACTTAAACTGTCCTGTTTTTTATTATTTCCTGCTCCAAGCAACATCTGTATTGCTTTTTGGTGTATTCCTGCCTCTGCCTGCTTTGAATATGTCAACAGCTGGTTTACTGTGTTTACATCTGTCACTGTCTCATAATTATTCTCCAAACCCTTTTTCAACATTAAACGCCAAACATATGCTGCAATTTGTCCAGCATATATTTACTCTTTCTCTAACAGCTTCTGGCTGATTTCTTAATTCATATCTGTTTCCATAGTAATCATTTCAAGTAACCTTTCAGCCCATTATAAAAATAATTTTGATCATTTCACCATTTAAAACTGATTGCAGATACCACTTCATCTCTTTTCTCATTTGTATAAAAGCTGTCTCATCGGAGATGATTTCTGACTTGTACTTATAAGTTTCTGTTTTGCTTCCTTATTCCGATAACCATGTAATCTGGTGTCATTCTCTCCATGATAGAATTGCGTGCTGAATCATTAAAATGAACATATTCGTCAATCATGTTTGAAAACTAGTCTGTAATTGTTCTGGGATATACATTTTATTTATTTTTTTAATCCAGCTTCACTTGCACTTAACAAAAATAGATTCAAATGAAGTTCCACGATATCCCTCCTGAGCATTCAAAAATCTACATCTGCCACCATTTTGTCAATCTTTCTTTAAGTGTATTTCTTTCATCTTCTGTAAATATTCTGAAGCATTTTCATCTACCCATTTTTCAAAACCTCTGACTGATTCTCCGAATGTCCTTCAAACGCACTTTTATCTCCTGAAATAGAGATGCTTTCAAATCTAATTTGAATAAATTTTCACATTTATATTCTGCTGGTATCTCTATTATTTCTCCATTAATAGATGAAAAATGCATTGCCTGAAAATCCGATACCTTATTACGAGCAGTCTCAACTAACTTTCTTGCTGAATCACTGATTTTCACATCATCCTCCGAAATAATATTCTGAGGTACAGTTGTTTTCTTCTCGACCTTATTTTTATCATCTCAGGTTATTAATATACCTATTTCCTTGAACTTTCATAGCAACCTCCCTAAGTTAGTCCACACTTTTTATACTTCTTTATCTATCTTGCTCGATGTCAAAGAAGAATCCGTCTTAGAGTACGTACCATTATTTGTATAGGTTGCACTCGCCCGGTTTGCAGCATTCGATATACCAGTTGCTTTCTGCGATATTTTGCTTACAAAAGAATTATATCCTGTAAAGACCGTTTTCAGCGAACTGATATCTGCCTGCTTTAAAGCATCCTCATCTAATTCCAACTTGTTTCCTTTTCCTATGGTAATACCTATTTTGGCAAGCATATTACTGTTTTTGTCTGTCATTCCAGTCATCCATGAAGCATTTCGCAATACATCCTTTGTATTAGATTCTCCGGCTTCCTTAACTACATCATTATAATCTTCAACAAAAGATTTTACTGCCTTGGTGATTTTATCCCAGTCATAATCCTCTACCGCAATCTCTTCCCCCGTTTTTTCATCTTTCTTTTTTATTATCTTTTTTTCCCAAAGAGAAGAGTCATTCAAAGCATCTGCTGATTTTTTCAGAGAATCTGCACTTGTTTTCATCAAGGTAAGTTTTTGTGAAGTATCACCTTTTCCCGATAATTTTTCAGCATCCTGTTTTGCATAATATGCTTTCATAAGTTTTCCATAGCTTCCATTTTTGATTGCAGCATAATCAGAAAGCATATTTGTATTGCCTACTGATGAACTATCTGACGTTCCACTAAACAACGCTGAAAAATCTACATTGCTGTTATATTTACTTGTATAATCACTAAAACTTTTGATTTCTGACATAACAATACTCATTCTCCTTTCTGAACTATAAACGAATATCAATCCGGTGTTATACCACTGTGTTTCACTCTCTGATTGATATCTTTTATTGTTTCTGCTGTTTCTGTTTAACTCTGCTCTGATGCATCTGCCCCGCATCTGCATTCTTTCCTGTACTTCTGATTTCTGGTATCCCTTCTTTGTTGCTGTGCATCTGTACGTGTTCTCCGCCTTTGCTAGTTTTCTTCTACTGATTTATTTTGCATCTGAAAGTGAAGACATTCTGGATGCTGTTGCAGACTGCGCTTTTGCCTGCAAATCTGCCAGTTCTTCTTCTTTCTTTTCGGTATTACCTTTTCCAGCATCCTGCTTGATTTCAGACTCAAGCACACCGGCTCTTCCTTCCATCTGTGTTGCCATACTACCCTGCACTTTTGCTTGCTTCATAGATGAATCTGCGGAAATCATTGCCCGCATACCTGCCTGTGACAGGCTGTTCTTTCTTTGCAGATGTATTTTTTGTACCAGCCACCATATCATCCATAGATGATTTTTTACTCTGCTGTTCCTTTCTCTGTTCAATCTGGTGCTGTCTTAACTGTTGATTGAGATTTGTAATTTCCTGTTGTATCTCCTGACGTTTCTTCATCTTATCCTCTAATGACAGTTCTTCATTTGATGATAAGTCCTGCAATTTCTGCTGTGCATTTGCAATCTGATTCTGAATATTTTTACTCACAGAATCATTCGCCTGTGCCATTCCCATTGCTCCTGTCTGCGTATTCGTTCCGTTAAATCCATTAATTTTCATCATTTCGTTATCCTCCTTGAGCTAATACTCTGAAATCCGTTTCCTGAAAATCTGTATAACATGATTTCTCTTTATTTTTTCTTTCGGCATATCTTTCTTCACAATAAACTGTGATGTTGTGAACCGCCCTTTTTTCGTTGTGAAGCAGTCTGAAAATGCTTTTCAGACTGTCGCAGTGCTCCTCAAATATTGTTGCAAGCAACATATTTTCATCGCTACCCAAAAAAAGCACTACATATTTCTGTAATTTCTGTAATTTACAAAATACATAGTGCCAATTTATTTCTTTATTCTACCTGCATCAGTAATGCATCCTAATGCTAAGGATTACTTCCTCATTTCCCTGCTCCAAAGATATATCTCCCATATACATTCTGGCAACCCGGCGAATGTTATTCAAACCCATTCCATGTTCCCTCCCAGATTTGGTTGTTTCTGGCAAATCGCTATCACCAAATTTAACTGACTCTTAAATCTGTTTTTATGGTTATCATAAAATACTGTTTTTCCGAAAAGAAGAAATGCTGATATACGGATCATCTCCACTTACATTTTCCATGCAGTTATTCAAGGCATTATTCATGATCACACTCAAATCAAATGCATTTAACTTTCAGGTCATGGATAATGAAAATCCGACAGAAACCGAATCTGCCTTTCTTTTGCTTCTCTCAGCTTTTCCATCAAAATGACATCAATTACCGGACTTCCTGTCTTTATTTCCGGAGATACCTCGTCCCATTCATTTTTCAGATGTTCCAAGTATTCTGTAGCATCATCCATATTATTATGTGCCACCAGATGTTCCAGTGTCTGTATATGATTTCCCATATCATGGCGCATGGAGCGGATATCCCGATACAACTTTTCGACTTCCTCGATATGCTTTTTCATGTCACTGATCTGATTTAATACCAGCTCTTGTCCCCGCTGTTCTTCCTGCATCTCTTTCCAGTTTTGAAACATTACAATCATAACAAGAATAGTGCTATGTAATCAGAATAATGTGTAAAAGCTTTAAAGCTCCATAAAATCCATATGTATCAATCAAGTTCTTTCCAGTATCTCTTTCGTATATCATGAGATAATATTGTAAAATGCCATACCCAGTGACGCCTACAAGTGAAGGTATAATAAGTATAATGCATCTCTTTAATGTGCTCATTTCATCTTTTTTGTATATATACGCTTTATTGATCAGTCCTATTGCAACCGCAATAAAAGCAATACAAAGTACAATATCCAAAACTCTGGTTCCAACATATAGTCCGTATTGCAATCCACACTTTTTCCTGCACTCATATTCCGATACAAGTGCTTCTTGTAACAAGATCATCAGTTCATTATAATAAAACGCTAACCATCGGATCGAAAAGAACGTAATTGCAAGAAATATTTTCTGATATATATTTCTTCTGTCCTCTATATACATTGCAAGAAACGCTGCTATAACTCCAATCAGATATGCGGAAAAATTATCAATCTGTGGCGGAATCATATATAAAACAAGCATAATCGTAATATAAACAATACTGACTGCCACAGCCCCTTTTTTCTTTTTTATATAGGGACAAACAAATTTTCCAAAATAGATTCCTGTAATCATAAGGAGTGCAATAACAGAAATTTTCGATGTAACCATCCAGCATTTTTCTACCAAACTCATCCGATTTCTTTTCCTTTCCTCTGATTATATTTCAAATATTGTTTTACAAACTCAGAATAATTCTGTTTTGCAATCAATGCAGTTCCATTTTCCATCGTCACACAATTTGCATCATATTTCTGAACATATTTGAAATGTACGAGGTAGGCTCTGTGTGTACGAAAAAAATCTGCTCCCGCAATTTCACTCAGTTCCTGCAATTTTCCATAATATTCAATATTCGTATCCCGTGTATGGATAATGACTTTTCGATTATATACCTCGGCATACACAATATCCTTCAAAAACACTTTCATATGGCTTCCTCCGGACTGCACCATCATGTATTTTTCATCCGATTGATTTTCAGAATATTTTTCAATGCTTCTGACTGCACGTTTCACAACTTCCTCAAATTTTTCATCTGAAAACGGTTTCACCAGATAATGAAATGCTGCAACATCAAATGCCTGAAAAACATTATTCTCCTCAAAGTACTACAAATATCAATACCCATTCTTTTCATTTTTTCTCTTGACGTAGAACTTTGCTGTTTCCATTCCATCCATTCCTGGCATCTGAATATCCAAAAATAGAATATCCGGCTCACAACCACTTGCAATCAATTCATCACCAGATAAATATTTTTCTATTACTGCATCCGGTAATAATTTCTTTATTTTTTCTTCTAATATCAATCCTATAGACTTATCATCATCACAGATTGCAATTTGCATCTTGTCACTTCCTTGCTTACATACAATTATATTTATTATATCGGAAAAGTTCTCCTTTTAATATCTAGCTACCCATGCTGTAATTTACCTGTTGTTCAAATAGAATATCACATATAACGCGTTATTTGCTTCCTGTTAATACGCAAAAACACTGTATCTCAAACTCATTGAAATACCATGCTTCCCTGCATTTTCTATATCGTCATGTTGATATTATTACTTTACTATACTGCACACTCTCTGGGAGTGACTGTATCTATCAAAAAAGAAGCCAGCAGTTTATTCACGCACTGCTGACTTCCTATAATACTACTCATTTTATTTACTTCGCTGCGTCTCAGACAATTTTTTTATTTTTAAACATAACCTCTGTTTTCCCGCCATCCCTTTACATACCACCTGATTCCAACATATACCAGTTGCACGAATAATAAGAGAAATAGCAGATTGATTGGCAATGTTGTCTTTATCCACTTCCCAAAGTAGATAGCTGTTGCCATGCTTATAAGTATTACCATTATGGTAATCATATCCCAACAGCACTTCTTATATAACTCTGCAATCTTTATCTCTATAAACGCTACAAGTATTCCAGCACCCACCAAACATCCACCGGAGATCAGTATTCTTATCATCCAATATACAATTCCGGCAACGACAGGATTGGATATTCCATTACTAATCTGTGCCACATTCTTTCCTGCCAGTACAACCCAGCCAGCAATGGTCTGTATGAAAGTTGCGATTGTATCAAAGAATACCACGCAATCAGAAATAAATATTTTTGACCTTATCATCTGAAAAAGAGTAGTTGATACGGAATACCATATCAGCAGAAACATCAATGCTTCATACATGGCTGTTTTTGCTTTATATCTGCCTGCCAGTTTTTCTCTCTGCGTATCATACCTTTCCTTCGCTCTCAGATAAGCTGTCTGGTTACAATTCCCACACTTTTGATAGAGTACCGGCTTTTCAACCGGTATCTCTACTTTTTTCTGATGGGAGAGTGCATAGTCCCGTTCCTGTTCTGCCTGTCTTAGCTTATCGCGGCATTCCTCTATCATGTCCTTTGCGGTGAGCGTTTTCTCTTTCTCGCTCTGCAATAATTCTTTTGTTTTCCTCAAGTCGTTCTTTAAGGCTTGAATGTTCCCTGCTCTGTTCTCGCTGTTTAACCTCTCGTTCAAGGTCAGCGATTCGTCGAGCTGCACTTTCAGTTTCCTGATAGTCCGGTCTTTCTGGTCGAGTTCTTCCTGCATCTGCTCCGTCAGCATTAGCAGTTCTTCCAGTTGATCGTCGTTCTTTGAGTTTCTTAATTCGTTCATCAATCAACCTTCCTTTCTCTAATTGCTGTTCAAGTTCAGTAATTCGCTGTTCTGTTTCTGCAATAGCCGGTTCTCGCTGTTCAATTTCTGTGCCAATTCCTGCCATTGCTGATTTTCGTCTGTGAGTTTCTGTATCTGGTCTGTCTTTTCTTCCAGAAGCATCAACAGTTCTTCTGTATCCGGTAAGATTTGTAGCAGCTCTGACAATTCGCTCTCTAATTGCTGCAATCGTTCTTCCTGCTCCTGAAAGCACATCAGCTTCTCGTCCTTTTCCTGTATCTCCTGAAGCATCTCTGCCATGATATTCTGCTGTTCCTCTATCTGTGTAATCATTGCTTCCATCATGGGAATTACTTCTTTGCTCTTCTAATGTCATTCAAACACTCCCTTCCATATAGACAATGCACCGGATACCTTACCAAAGGTTGTGATTACCTTTTGCAGTAGTGCATTTTGTTTTTTAATCATCTGGTTTTCCTCTACCTTCCATGAACCATTCCATATCTGTCCGGTGAGATATTTTTCCTCAATCTTTCTTGCATCCGCACCCTCATGAATCGTAGGGATTTTTAATTTGCCCTGTCTTTCATAAGAGCGGTGGTCAATCTGATTGTCTATGGATAAATGCCGGTTACACATCCCAGCCCATTCGCTTCGCCATAACTCACAATTCTTTGGATTATTCCAGCCGGTAGCATCGGTCAGAACCCGTTTCCATTGTTTTCGGTTTCTTGCCCCGACTTTCTGTACTCCGTTTTCATCAAGTACCGGAATGCGGATTCCATGCCGATCAGGATTTTTCTTATCCTGCCACCAGTCCGGGTGGGATTCATCAACTACGATATTTCCGTCAGTATCTCTGACAAAATCCCAGTCCTTGACTTCTTTGCTGCCCCATGAATGATCCAGATTGAATGGTCGCATGGTTACAAGTAAATGCACATGTGGGTTTCCATCGCCCTTATCGTGTATGCTCCAGTCGACACACATTCCCTTATCCACGAAAGTCTTTTGAATATATTCGGTTGTATAATCAATCTGTTCCTGTCTGCTCCATTCTTTCGGCAGGGAAAATTCAAATGAGCGTCCAAGCTGTGCATCTGCATTTTTTTCTATCTTCAATACCTCATTCCATAGACGCTGTTTCTGAAATGTGATTTTAAACTTTTCCAGTGCGGCATCTTTATCATCCGCTCTTTTATAACGGATAGACTGTTGAAACCTTTTTATATTTTCTTCCGGTACATGCAGCCATTCAGGAGGTGCATTTTCGCACATCATCAGACTGGTGTAGACGACTTCCTTTTTGGAAGTATAGTAACTGATTCTGCCTGTTTCCTCATTCTTCATCACATCTCCATTAAGATATGCCGATGCGGATATGACAGATTTTCCTTTACTGCGCCCGACAATCTTTACTGTAAAGTGAAATATCGCCATGATATAATTCCCCCTTTCTGCCGTATCCGGCATTGATTTCCGACAGCATCTTCTTCTGGTTTGGCAGAAGTGAAGCTGTCGGAACGCCCTCTGCGCAAGAGTGCCCCCTGCGGCATGAGCAGGTCTGGCTGAAATCCCCGCCGACGGAACGAGCCCGGCAAGCGTAAGCGCAGACCGGTTGCCACTTGTGGCAAACTTATAAGGACGACCTCTGGTTGTCCATAAGTGCGCCCTTCATTCAAAGGCAATGAAGGGAATGGAAAACCCACTCCCTCCGCCATTACACTTCCTCCATGTCTGTGACTGGTTCTTTCTGCATCGCTTTTGAGAAAAACTTTCCGTTTGTTTCCTGCCTTTTTAAGAAGCCGATTAGTTTTGGTAAATCTTCCTCCTCAATCGGACATCCAAGAACTGATTCCACTGCGCCGCCAATCTGACAGAGCCTGTGGGTTCGTTTTTTTTACTTTCCTCGGCTTTCTTTCTCTTTTCCAGTTCCTTCCGCTGTGCAATGAGCTTTTTTGTAGCTTCAATGCTTTCCTGTTCCTTTTTCTCTAATGCACGTATTCTTTCTTCATAAGTCTTTGTTGATTTCGCCATATCGTCTTCATCCTTTCTTTTTCCGATAAACAACAGTTCCCGGTTGCATATCAGGAGAAGCACATGGTATAATCCTCTTGCGTGTAGGTATATCATGGCTTCGGTCTGATAAAACCTTTGGCGGTTTCTTAGGAAGCCGCCTTTTTAAGTTGCCACATTTCTTGTGACAGCTTTTACATTTCCTTTATCCCTCAGATCACGCCCCTCGTTGGCTTCCATGAACTTTTCCAGAATGTCAGTTTTAATAAGGACTTTTCTTCCGACCTTTAATACCGGAAGCTTCTTCCATTCAACCAGCTTTCTCAAAGTGTTTCTGCCAATTCCTGTATAGTCGGCTGCTTCCTCGATGGATAATGCAATCTTTCTTTCCGTCATCTTGTCACCTCCTTATAAATTGCATTATGCAATTTTTGTTGTGCTGTTAGTATATCGGTTTTATATTGTGCTGTCAAGCGTTATGAAATTTTAAAAATAATTATTATATTGCATATTGCAATTATGTGAGGTACATGCTATAATTCATACATACCGAAAAAGGAGGCAATCAGCATGAAAGATAAAGAATTACGCAAGCTGATAGGTAGCAGGGCAAAACAACGTCGTCTGGAATTAAATCTGACACAGCCTTATGTTGCAGAGAAGATGGGAGTTACAGCTTCCACAATCCTGCGTTATGAGAATGGTTCGATTGACAATACCAAAAAGATGGTGCTGGAAGGTCTTTCGGAAGCACTTCATGTATCTATTGAATGGCTCAGAGGGGAAACCGATGAATACGAAACCGATATTACGGATAAGAAAGAATTACAGATTCGTGATGCAATGGGCGATATTCTCAAACAGTTACCTCTCGACCTTAGTAAAAAGGAAGATGCTTTTTCAAAAGATTTACTACTGTTAATGTTAAAGCAATATAACCTGTTTCTGGAATCGTTCCAGTTTGCCTGCAAGAATTACAAGGGCAGCACGAATGAATCGGATATTGCAAAGGTAATGGGGTTTGAATCAAATGATGAATATAACGAGATTATGTTTCTCCGGGAAATCACCCATACCGTTAATGCCTTTAATGACATGGCAAATATTGTAAGGCTCTATTCCAAGAAACCGGAAATGGCAGAACAAAGGCTTGAAAATCTTTTATCAGAAGTTTTGTATGAGGATTCCGATTCGGTATAGAACGACAACCGGAGTTATGATATACTTACACGCAAGAAGCATTTCATCAGTTCCGATTGTCTGATATCGAAAGGAGACACACGATTATGGCAAAAGGATCTGTAAGAAAAAAAGGAAAGAAATGGTACTACCGCTTCTATGTAGAAGATGCAAGCGGCAATCTAGTTCAGAAAGAATACGCTGGAACAGAAAGCAAAAGTGAAACGGAAAACTGCTCCGTCAGGCAATGGACGATTACGAAAGCAAAAATTCATTGCAAAGTCGGAAAATATTACAATTGGAGAATTACTTGATATATGGGCAGAGGAAGAATTAAAGACCGGTACGCTCAGTAATGGGACAGTCCAGAATTACCTTGGTGCTATTACCAACATCAAGAAGCATCCAATTTCAGAGAGAAAGTTGAAAAATGTAACATCTGAGCATTTACAAGCCTTCTTCGATCTGCTTTCCTTTGGTGGCACTTATCCAGATGGTTCAGAAAGAAAAGGTTACAGCAAAGATTACATTCGTTCTTTCTCGGCAGTATTACAGCAGTCATTCCGGTTTGCAGTATCCCCAAAGCAATATATCACTTTCAATCCGATGCAGTATATTAAGCTGAAATACCAGACGGATGAGGTTGACCTGTTTTCTGATGATGACATGGATGGCGATATACAGCCAATTCCACGAGAGGATTATGAAAGACTGATTGAATTTCTACAGGATTACAATCCACCGGCAATACTTCCAATCCAGATAGCTTATTATGCAGGACTTCGTATCGGTGAAGCCTGTGGTCTGGCATGGCAGGATGTAAATCTTGAAGAACAGTGCCTTACGATCAGACGAAGTATCCGATATGATGGTTCAAGGCACAAGAATATCATCGGACCAACCAAACGAAAAAAGGTAAGGATTGTTGATTTTGAGATACACTGGCAGAGATTCTTCGCAATGCCCGAAAGGAACAACTTAAAAACCGAATGCAGTACGGAGAACTTTACCATAAAAACTACTACAGAGAAGTAAAAGACAAAAACAGAGTTTACTATGAGTTCTATCATCTGGACGGAACAGAGAATGTTCCAGAAGATTATAAGGAAATATCCTTTGTCTGCTTAAGACCGGATGGAAGTCTGGAACTGCCAAGTACGTTAGGAATTGTTTGCAGGAAGATTGCTCAGAAACTGGATGGATTTGAAGGATTTCATTTTCACCAGCTGCGACACACCTACACAAGCAACCTTCTGGCAAATGGAGCAGCACCAAAGGATGTGCAGGAACTGTTAGGGCACTCAGATGTCAGTACCACCATGAATGTCTATGCACACTCTACAAGAAAAGCCAAGCGGGAATCAGCAAGGTTACTTGATAAAGTGGCAGGCAACGACTAAATAAAACTTTCCCTTATTTCCCTTACGATTATCTCATAAGGGCAAAAATAAGGGAAAATACATATCATTTCACTAATGAATGGGCTGGAAAGCCTGTAAAATAGGGAAAGTTAGAAATATATTTCGGCAAACTGGAATTGAACAAAATCGCTGCGCGATGGCCTGCCAAGGCTGTGACGCAGTTTTTCTTTTCCTAAATAAAAAGCAGTGGAAACCAAGTCCTAATAGTAGTATTGTTAAGTCACCACAACCAACAATCAAACAGGATCGACATTACCACTGCCTATGAAAAGATTAACACCTAACCGTTCTTTTAGCAAGCGGTTTTATTATTCCAATGCACCTCCATGTAAGCAGTGATACCCGAAATTACTGACTTTACATGGAGGAATTATTATGTACGAAAAATATTTATTACAGCTTGAGGAAGCTGGAAAAATCCGTAACCTTAAAGAGCGTTCCATTAACTGCTACAAAAACTATGTTTCTTATTTCCTTAATTACATGGAAAAGCACCCGGAAGAGCTTACCTGTCAGGATGTCAGGGACTTTCTTCTTGCCAAGAAGGACAATGGTCTGAAAGCGACCACCCTCAACCTTTATAATTCAGCCATCCGTTTTTTCTATCGGAATGTACTTCACGTTCTGTGGGATGATATCACTGTTCCACGCATGATAATAGAGCACAAACTCCCAACCGTACTTTCTACTGATGAAATTGACCGGCTTCTTGATGCTACGGATGACCTGAAATATAAAGCCATGTTCGCCACAATGTATTCTTCCGGAATGCGTGTCTCGGAAGTGATTCATCTTCATTATGATGATATTTCCCGCACAAACATGCAGATTCATGTCCGGGATACCAAGAACCGGATGGACCGTTATACCATTCTGTCTGAAAGAAACCTTGCACTTCTTACGGAATACTGGTTCCGGAAAGGCAGACCAAAGGGCATTCTGTTTCCGAATCAGTTTACAGGGCAGTATCTTACCGTAAGTACACTGGAACAGGTTATCCGACGTTCTGCATCGGCTGCCGGGTTATCCGGTGTTACTCCTCACTGCCTCCGTCACAGTTTTGCCACCCACCTTATGGAGCAGGGAGTGGAACAGCGGAATATTCAGGCATTGCTTGGACACCGCGATCCGAAATCCACAGAAGTTTATCTTCATGTCAGCAACAAATCCATTATGGGCATCCGCAGTCCTTTTGACAGAAAGGATGGTACAGCCAATGGATAAGCCCACAGTACAGGATATTTTTCATCGTTTTTATCCGGCATACCTTGATCAATATTCACCTTCCCCTGTACAGGCAGGGTTGCACATAACATCATGAACTGCAAGACCGGTGCCTATGGTGCAAATGTATGTATGTGAGGATTGTGGCTTCGTACAGATTCATTACAATTCCTGCCGTAACCGTTGCTGCCCAATGTGTCAGGCTGTTCCGAAAGAAATGTGGATGGATGCACGCAGAGAGGATGTCCTTGATGCTCCTTATTTCCATCTGGTTTTTACGGTTCCTGATATTTTAAACCCTGTCATTTACAGCAACCAGAGACTTCTTTATGATGCCTTATACCATGCAGCTTCTTCCACAATCAGCGAACTGACTGCCGACCCAAAACATCTCGGCGCAAAGGTGGGATACATCTGCATTTTACATACATGGGGTTCTGAAATGAACTTTCATCCCCACATTCATACCATCCTGCTGGGGGGAGGACTGGCTTCCAACAACCAGTGGAAGGACAATGGTGAAAATTTCTTTCTTCCCATCCGGGTCATCTCCAAAATGTTCCGCGGAAAATATCTGGAGGAACTAAAGAGGCTGTGGGAAGAGGATAAGCTGGTATTTCATGGTACTGCAGAAAAATTCCGTAACCATTATACGTTCAAGGAGCTTTTAGATTCCTGTTATGGTATGGACTGGATTCCTCATTGTAAAAAGACATTCAATGGTGCTCAAACAGTAATTAAATACCTTGGTAAGTATACTCATCGCATTGCCGTCAGCAATCACCGCATCGTCTGTATGGATGATGATACCGTTACATTCTTGGTAAAGGATTACCGTAATGAGGGACAGTGGAAGGAACTGACTATTTCGGGTGTAGAGTTTGTCCGGCGGTTTCTCATGCATGTACCACCAAGGCGTTTTGTCCGCATCAGGCACTACGGACTGCTATGTTCCAAAAGCCAGAAGCTCACCCTTTGCAGAAATTTACTTGGATGTAAGAAGTATCTTTCAAAGCTTCGTGACATGGAAATGCCTGAAATATTGGAACATCTTTATGGCATCAAAGTTTGTGTGTGTAAGGCATGTGGTGGGCATCTCGGAAAGCCACAGATGAAAATGCCACTGCGCTGCTAAAGAGCAACATCTAATACTTTCAAAAGCCTCAGTTTCTGAGGTTTTATCGTCATGCCCATTTGCCTGTTTTTTATAAAATGTTGTAGCTTTCATACCGAGAATCATATATAATCATGGACAGGAACAAAGAATTGAAAGTCCATAGGTTGCGGCTACCGGACGCTCACTTTGTTCAATTAGGTCAAATCGAAAATGGTGTAAACGAAGGGCAGTTCTCTGCAATGTCAAACTGCTTTTTCGTTTACCCCATCATCGATTGTAACCTAAAGAATTTGTCTCTTTCTTACCCATTAGCAATCTGAACCAATTTATCAATTATAACTTGTGGTATCTCGCTATTTTCATAACCTTGTTTAATAGATTCGATTGCATTATCTATATCGTTATTCTTTGCATATAAAAACGCTCTGATATGACACATATACGGAACATATATATGTGGTAAAGTTACTATCCTCTGATTAAGAACAGTAATGGCATCATCAACTGTTTGTACATTATTTATCCACTCTCTTATCAGTGGAATATTTTTATCTATCACATTTTTTATATATTCCAATGCAAATTCTATATCGGACGTGTAGGTAGGTATTTGATATTGAAAACTTGTACATTTCCTTGGATTATAAAATTCTTCCTTTGTATATCCACAGTCTTGTTCTCTTTCATCCTCTATGTGATTATACCAAGCATCAGCAATGTGTATTTTTACAGAACTTTCTGTCCGATGCCATGTCAACTTATTTTTACTATTGATATCAGGGATAAAATCATAATTATATCCCCAGCGCAAGTATATGTGATTTCCTCTTGGATAACATAATTCGACCACAAAACGCCGATTAGCACTCCATTCAGAGTGCCATTTTTTTATCTTTTCATTATATTTCAACCCGAATTCTTCTGACAACCTTCGAGATATGTATTCGTCATAAAGTTCTCTTTTAATATATTCATCACCATGTAAAAACTTATCTTTATACTCTTCTTGTGATAATATTTCATTTGATTCCCTTTTTTTTGAACAAAAACCCTTACTCAATACATCAAATAGACTCATAAGTAACCTCCATTATTGCAAATCATCTCTTGCTTAAATCTCGATTTATCAATTTCATTAAATAATAAATTTCACGAACTAACTACATTGTCAAAAAATTCATTACAAGATTCACCATTATATCTTTTTCTTCTGGTCTTGACTCTGCAATCATAAGCGTAATCGCAACCAATGCTCCATCACTGATTATCTTATTATCATCTCTATATAAAGCATTATTCCGAGCAAGGAATTCCAAAAATAACGATGCTGCAATTCGCTTACATCCATCTGCATATGGATGATCCTTAATCATAAAATATAATAAATTAGCAGCTTTTTCCTCTAATGACGGATATACATCTCCACCAAACACACTCTGATAAACTGCTGCCAAAATACCCTCAACTTTACCATTTTCTTTCTCCACACCGAATACATCCGATTTAAATGAATCCTCCATGTGTGAAACCATTTTTTTACATTCCTCATATGTTATTTTATATATAGGCCTGTTTCCCACTGGTTTTTTAAGAGATTGATGATCATATTGGTCTAAAAGCATTAATGCATCTGTATACGAGGTAACAGCCTTTAAAATGTCCGATTCTTCAACCTCCAATGTGCTTGCAAGCATCTTTGTTTGAATATCAACAGTTCTTTCAAGCGCTTGCAAGCGTTTTTCATTAATAGCATAACCTTGAATCACATATTTCTTTAAAACAGAATTAGCCCATCTACGAAATGCGATGCCTCGTTTTGAATTAACACGATATCCCACAGATAATATCATATCAAGATTATATATCTTAGGTTTTCGTCCTCCGGAACTTTTATCGGAAAAACCGATAGAAGTCTCATCCAACTCGCCTGACGATATAATATTATTGATATGTTCACTTAACGTTGCCTGTTTTACTTCAAACAATTCTCCCATTTGTTTCTGTGTTAGCCAAACTGTTTCTAATTCTGGACTTAGCTCAACTTCAATATTTATATCGCCATCTGTAAATAAAACAATTTCATTTTTCAAAAAAATCACCCTCCTTATGAATCGCGCACGGGATAATCTTGCCCTGCGCATCCGTTCTATAAATAAGAATTGAACAAAATCGCTGCGCGATGGCCTGCCAAGGCTGTGACGCAGTTTTTCTTTTCCTAAATAAAAAGCAGTGGAAACCAAGTCCTAATAGTAGTATTGTTAAGTCACCACAACCAACAATCAAACAGGATCGACATTACCACTGCCTATGAAAAGATTAACACCTAACCGTTCTTTTAGCAAGCGGTTTTATTATTCCAATGCACCTCCATGTAAGCAGTGATACCCGAAATTACTGACTTTACATGGAGGAATTATTATGTACGAAAAATATTTATTACAGCTTGAGGAAGCTGGAAAAATCCGTAACCTTAAAGAGCGTTCCATTAACTGCTACAAAAACTATGTTTCTTATTTCCTTAATTACATGGAAAAGCACCCGGAAGAGCTTACCTGTCAGGATGTCAGGGACTTTCTTCTTGCCAAGAAGGACAATGGTCTGAAAGCGACCACCCTCAACCTTTATAATTCAGCCATCCGTTTTTTCTATCGGAATGTACTTCACGTTCTGTGGGATGATATCACTGTTCCACGCATGATAATAGAGCACAAACTCCCAACCGTACTTTCTACTGATGAAATTGACCGGCTTCTTGATGCTACGGATGACCTGAAATATAAAGCCATGTTCGCCACAATGTATTCTTCCGGAATGCGTGTCTCGGAAGTGATTCATCTTCATTATGATGATATTTCCCGCACAAACATGCAGATTCATGTCCGGGATACCAAGAACCGGATGGACCGTTATACCATTCTGTCTGAAAGAAACCTTGCACTTCTTACGGAATACTGGTTCCGGAAAGGCAGACCAAAGGGCATTCTGTTTCCGAATCAGTTTACAGGGCAGTATCTTACCGTAAGTACACTGGAACAGGTTATCCGACGTTCTGCATCGGCTGCTGGGTTATCCGGTGTTACTCCTCACTGCCTCCGTCACAGTTTTGCCACCCACCTTATGGAGCAGGAGTGGAACAGCGGAATATTCAGGCATTGCTTGACACCGCGATCCGAAATCCACAGAAGTTTATCTTCATGTCAGCAACAAATCCATTATGGGCATCCGCAGTCCTTTGACAGAAAGGATGGTACAGCCAATGGATAAGCCCACAGTACAGGATATTTTTCATCGTTTTTATCCGGCATACCTTGATCAATATTCACCTTCCCCTGTACAGGCAAAGGTTGCACATAACATCATGAACTGCAAGACCGGTGCCTATGGTGCAAATGTATGTGTATGTGAGGATTGTGGCTTCGTACAGATTCATTACAATTCCTGCCGTAACCGTTGCTGCCCAATGTGTCAGGCTGTTCCGAAAGAAATGTGGATGGATGCACGCAGAGAGGATGTCCTTGATGCTCCTTATTTCCATCTGGTTTTTACGGTTCCTGATATTTTAAACCCTGTCATTTACAGCAACCAGAGACTTCTTTATGATGCCTTATACCATGCAGCTTCTTCCACAATCAGCGAACTGACTGCCGACCCAAAACATCTCGGCGCAAAGGTGGGATACATCTGCATTTTACATACATGGGGTTCTGAAATGAACTTTCATCCCCACATTCATACCATCCTGCTGGGGGGAGGACTGGCTTCCAACAACCAGTGGAAGGACAATGGTGAAAATTTCTTTCTTCCCATCCGGTCATCTCCAAAATGTTCCGCGGAAAATATCTGGAGGAACTAAAGAGGCTGTGGGAAGAGGATAAGCTGGTATTTCATGGTACTGCAGAAAAATTTCGTAACCATTATACGTTCAAGGAGCTTTTAGATTCCTGTTATGGTATGGACTGGATTCCTCATTGTAAAAAGACATTCAATGGTGCTCAAACAGTAATTAAATACCTTGGTAAGTATACTCATCGCATTGCCGTCAGCAATCACCGCATCGTCCGTATGGATGATGATACCGTTACATTCTTAGTAAAAGATTACCGTAATGAGGGACAGTGGAAGGAACTGACTATTTCGGGTGTAGAGTTTGTCCGGCGGTTTCTCATGCATGTACCACCAAGGCGTTTTGTCCGCATCAGGCACTACGGACTGCTATGTTCCCGTACTAAAAGCCAGAAGCTCACCCTTTGCAGAAATTTACTTGGATGTAAGAAGTATCTTCAAAGCTTCGTGACATGGAAATGCCTGAAATATTGGAACATCTTTATGGCATCAAAGTTTGTGTGTGTAAGGCATGTGGTGGGCATCTCGGAAAGCCACAGATGAGAATGCCACTGCGCTGCTAAAGAGCAACATCTAATACTTTCAAAAGCCTCAGTTTCTGAGGTTTTATCGTCATGCCCATTTGCCTGTTTTTTATAAAATGTTGTAGCTTTCATACCGAGAATCATATATAATCATGGACAGGAACAAAGAATTGAAAGTCCATAGGTTGCGGCTACCCGGACGCTCACTTTGTTCAATTAGGTCAAATCGAAAATGGTGTAAACGAAGGGGCAGTTCTCTGCAATGTCAAAACTGCTTTTTCGTTTACCCCATCATCGATTGTAACCTAAAGAATTTGTAAATATCATTTTACATTTTTATATGAAATCACAATATGACTTGGTGCAAATAATACTGATGCAATAATCAATAGCACTGACCTACTCATAATCCCACTAAATAAGAACAACATTGAAGGAATAATAGAAAGTGTTAATGCTCTGAAAAACGCTGTTTTTCTTAAAACATATAATCCAAATAGCACAATAAAGCATTACCAATATGGTATCTACAATCAGATATAGTGCAAATGCTTCGTCAGACCACCACCCGAACCAAGTTCCCGGAATATTGATTATCATGAATCCGAAACAACACAATCTCCCTACTTGTTCTGTGACCTCAACATATTTATTGTTCCACTTATTATCAAATCCATCTTTGCACTTAATCGCAAATACAACATTGGGTATCATAATGACTGCAATAAAAATCAGTCCAAAAACATTAAACCATTCCATATTATCTACCATCACAAACTTGAATTTTCAAATTAGTCTTTGCAAATAACCTTTGAACCTTCACCATCGATTACAATTCCCTGACGGTTGTTAATTGGGCATAGATTCAAATCCGAAAATTCAGTCATTATTTTCTCAGTAACTTTCTTAAATGGTGCTGTAAGATAATGCGGAAGAACATAGAAATCAAGCAAATCAAGCCCTGCATCATCTTCTTGTGAGTAGTCCTCCGGCTTTTCATCCATTTGTTCAATATATTGGATAGTTGGAGCGCATATAATCGCACCCGCCGATTCACCGATCATCAGTTTTCCCTTTTCCAATTCCTTCTTCAATAGCTTATCCGTTCCCGTTTTACGGAGCTGATCCATAAGGAAGAAAGAATTTCCACCAGTAAAATAGATCACATCTGCATCTTCAAAAACGGACTGTATCGTTAAATAAGCCTCCGTTGAAATATCAATTTCCGTTACGGTTGCTCCCAGTTTATTGAATAGCTTTCGAGCCGAGCCGACATAACCGGTATAGCCTTCACGCAGCGAAGCTGTGGGAATAAATGCGACTTTCTTGTTATCAATTTCTTCTTTTATCAAACTTCCTACACTTGAAAAGTGCGAACATAAAAACAGTTTCATCCATATCCTCCTTAATAAATTTCGATTGAACAAAATCGCTGCGCGATGGCCTGCCAAGGCTGTGGCGCAGTTTTATTTTTATTAAAAAGCAGTGGAATTACTTTTCATAATCCGTTATTGTTAAGTTACCACACGAAACAACTGAACTAAGAAAGCTCCACTGCCTATGATAAGAATAACATTTTCCAGTCTCTTCCGCAATCGGAATTATGACGCTAATGCACCTCCGAATAGGTAGATGTAATTATTAACACTACTTATTCTGGAGGTTTTATTATGTATAAAGATATTTTTGAATCTATCCGCAATGAAGCGGAAAAACGTAACCTGCGTGAAAGAACTATTCAACTGTATTGCTCTGATGTCAGTTACTTCCTTCGTTGGATTGGAAAAAACGTTTCTGATCTTACGCTTGAAGATGCGGAAAGTTTTCTTACAGCCAAACGTCTGGAAGGAAGGTCTCCTGAAACTCACAATCACTATCGGTCTGCAATAAAGTTCTTATATAAAAAGGTGCTGAAGACTGTCTGGGATGATGACACTGTTCCAGCTATGAAAAGAGAGCGCAATCTTCCTGCTGTTCTGTCCCGCGATGAAATAAATGCAATCATTGACGCCACTCCGAATCTGAAACATAAAGCGATTATTGCAACTATGTATTCTTCCGGATTACGTGTATCGGAGGTCGTTCATCTCCATTATGATGACATTTCCCGTACCAACATGACAATTCATGTTCGTGAAACCAAAGGCAGAATTGACAGGTATACAATTCTGTCTCAAAAAAATTTAGACCTTCTCACTGAGTATTGGTACAAATGTGGTCGCCCCAAAGATATCCTTTTCCCAAGTTCCTGGACCGGTGGATATCTTGATATAACCGGTGTTAACCAGTTCTTTAAGAAAAGTGCTAAACTCGCCGGCATTAACCGTCATGTTTCCTCTCATGCGTGCCGTCATAGTTTTGCCAGCCACTTATTCGAAAGTGGCACAGATATAAAATATATCCAGTCACTTCTGGGACATGTTGATCCTCGCTCTACAGATGTTTACCTTCATGTGAGCAACAAGACACTTCTTGGTATCCGCAGCCCGTTCGACAACCCGGAAGGTGGTGAATCATGAGTAAGGATTGTACGATTCAGGATGTTTTTCATCGTTTTTATTCATCTTTTGAATCCACACATAGTATTTCTCCCGCTCAGCGAAAGGCCGCTTATCACATCATGAATTGCAAAACCGGCGCCTTTGGTGTGAATGTAAGCGTATGCGAGGACTGCGGCTGCATATCAGTCCACTATAACTCCTGCCGTGACAGATGCTGTCCTATGTGTCAGGAGTTTCCAAAAAAAATGGGTAGATGCACGGCGGGAGGATATCTTAGATGCTCCTTATTTCCATGTGGTTTTTACAGTTCCGGAAGAACTCAATCCCATTATCTACAGCAACCAGAAATTCTTATACACTGCTCTTTATCATGCGGCTTCAGATACTCTCAGTGAACTTGCTGCTGACAGTAAATATCTTGGGACTGATATCGGCTATATCTGTATCCTCCATACATGGGGAAGTACCATGAACTTTCATCCCCATATCCATGCGATTGTTCTTGGTGGAGGGCTGGATGTGAAAAATCATTGGAAAGACAATGGGAAAGATTTTTTCCTTCCGATTAAGGTAATCTCAAAACATTTCGTTTATGGCTGGGAAAATGACAGGCTTGAATTTCATGGATCGGCTTCACCTTACAAAAATCACTATACTTTCAAGGAATTGTTAAATACCTGCTATGCAAAGGAATGGATTCCTTATTGCAAGAAACCATTTGACGGTGCCGAATCTGTCATCAGATACCTTGGAAAATACACCCACCGGATTGCTATCAGCAACTACCGTATCAAAGACATGACAGAATCTACAGTTACATTTTCTGCTAAAGATTACAAAAACCAAGGGCTTTGGAAAGAGATCACCATATCCGGCGAGGAATTTATCCGTCGATTTTTAATGCATGTTCCTCCAAAACGTTTTGTACGTATCAGGCACTATGGTCTTCTTTCATCCAGAAATAAGAAGAAAAAGATTACCCTATGCAGAAACATCCTTGGTTGCAAAAAATATATTTCCAAGCTGAAAGATATGGATGCACCTGCCATTATCCGTCTTCTTTATAATAAAGATATATGCAAGTGCTCTTCCTGTGGTGGTAAGATTATTCCTCTGCCTACAGAACAACATTTTATAAAACCAAAACCACATATGCTCTGTTAACGTATCATAACTGTATATTTTTTTAGCTTCCTTAGGGAGGCTTATTTCTGGTGTCATAATACAGGACTGAATTATAAATTCTATGTGTTTCTATGTGTACATGCTATCCTATTATAAATAGAGTGTCAGAATTAAAAGTCCATATAGAGTTGACGCGCTTTGTTCAACCAGAAAAAATCGAAATTGATGCAAACGAAAGGGCAGTTAATGAAAAGTCTCAATACTGCTTTTTCGTTTGCACCACCTTCGATTCTTTTCTTAACGATTTACCTATCTGTACTCAACGATTTCTTCGAATGGTTTCCTCGGTCTTTTGTCCGGAGCTTCGTCGGCAAAGCCAACCGCAACAATTCCTGTCAACTGGCTGTCTGTTCCGATAAAATCCATCAGCTCATTATAGGCAAAACAAGTATTTGCAATCCACAAAGTACCTAATCCATACCCTGTTGCTGTCAGAATCATATTTTCAATCGCTGCACCTATGGACAGCGAATCACATATTTCAACAATTCGCTTTTCATTTTCAATGCTTGCAAATGGAGTATGCTGATTGGTATTAAGCACTGCTATAAGGCATGGGACCTCCTGCATGATTCTGACTGTATTCTCAGCATCCGGTATGGCAAATGCCCATTCCGGCATAAGTTCATGAGTCGTTTTTTCTGAATTTATACCATGACGCATGACATCAACCAGTTTATCTTTTTCTTCCCCTGATATACAATAAATTTCCAAGGCTGCCTGTTTTTAGCAGATGGTGCAAGGAAGCACTGTATATGATCTCTTCAATTAACTTTCTTTCGATCTCATCTGGCTTATATTTTCTTATACTTCTTCTATTCTCAATTTCTCGTATCATAGATTTCTCTCTCCCTTTAGAGCCTTGCCCTCAAGGCTCATTTTATCCTATAATTTCCAACCTATCCATCCCAACATGACATTTCAGGGAAAGCACCTCAACACCTGCGTCCTTTGCCTCTTCCAGTGCAATGCCAAATTCGGGATGCATTGCCGTATTCGGCCTGACTTCACTGATTTCCTCCATTTGAATCACAAATGCAATCAAGCATTTATATCCTTGTCCGCACGCAGCTGCAAGTTCCCGTAAATGCTTAACTCCTCTTTCCGTCGGGGCATCCGGAAAATATCCAACTCCGTCTATCTCAAGGGTGCAGCCTTTGACTTCCATTAGATATTTTTGCTTTCCTTTTTCCATATAGAAATCCATCCGGCTGTTTCCAAAGGCATACTCTGGTTTAATACAATCATATCATAACGTGTCTTTCGATTTGGATTCTTTTCTATGCAATCTTCCAAAATCACTTCCGCCCCTGGCAGCAGTAATTCACGACAACGGCCCGTATTCTTTACATGAACCAATTCTACCTCTTCCGCTCCGTCAATCTTTACCCGCGCAATAAAACGATTGGGACGTTCTATGAAAATTGCTTCCACTACCTTATCATATTTCATGTGCTGTTTCCTATTCTCTTATCATTCGATAGAATGTTCCGGTACCAATTCCTGTTGTCAATTCATAAGCTTGTCCATCAATCCTAAATCCTGCTTTTTGATAGCACTTTACCGCTCTGATATTCCATGTACGAACTTCCAGATACAACGGCTTGTTAGGATATAACTTTTTTGAAATTTCATAAGTAATCAAGAGCATTCGTTGACCATAATGTTTATTACACAAATCAGGATTTACGCCTATTCCAATAAATACCTCTTCTTTTTCCTCCAATATATTGACAAATCCTACCAATATGCTTTCATCCCAAAAACCATAATAATTTTTTTCCCTTTGGGGATTCATGAATCCTATCTGTCGAACTTGCATTTCTTCATAAGCAGGAAGATTATACAAATCGTATTCTCCGCCATATTTCCATGCACATATTTGTCGTTTTGCATCTTCGGATAGATTTCTATATACTAATTCATTCATAACATTTGCCTCGTCGAACTTAAAGTTATCAGTCTGTTTCATCTTTTTTATAACTTTTATTGGATCTTCATTAGGATGTGTGGTATAGAAAAACGCTTTGGAATCTCAACTCACAGCAGCAATGTTGAATCAGTCCTGCTCCAGCTTTACCTGCTCACCTGTGTCTGCCTCAAATTCCTCTAGCTGCTTAAGCCAATATTCCTTATCTTTATTTGTTATCATTCTTATGACTTTACATGGATTTCCTGCCGCTATCACACTATCCGGAATATCCTTTGTGACAACCGACCCTGAGCCTATGACAACATTTGAACCTATGGTCACACCCGGATTGATGACCGTATTGCCACCGATCCATACATTATCGCCTATTGTAACCGGCTTGCCAAGCTCCACACCGGTATTTCTGATCATCGCATCTATCGGATGACATGCACAGTATATATTGACCCTTGGTCCCAGAAATGCATGATCTCCAATGATGACATCACACTGATCCAGAACTATCAGCCCTGTATTTGCATAGAAATAATCTCCCACGTGTATATTGGTTCCATAGTCACAATAAAAAGGTGGCTCTATATAACACTCCTTTCCCATGTGTGCAAATAATTTTCCAAGATATTCTCCGGTTCTTGTCATAGTCTCAGACCTCGAAGCACTGTTGAACTTATCTACCAGATCCTTCGCCTTACCCTCCGGATCCCAATCCACACATCTGTATAATTTACTTGCTTTCATTCTTCCAAGCATTTTCTCTACTCTATCCATAGCATTTTCTCCTCGCATTTATAATATTTACTCATCATGTTTATAACTGACTAAAGGATACCATTGTTTATGTCTGTAATCAACTTCTAGCAACAGAAAAGTGGACTGTGAAAATAGGCCCATTTTTATCTATCTTTTATTAATACACATAAAGGTACATTTCAAATAATGGCAGCGCATTTAGCATCCACAAAGATATGCCAGATAAAGTGCATCCCCTTGGTGTCCTTCACAAATGGAATCATGCCGAGCGTATAGACAATACCACCGCCCACGATCCATCCCAAAAGCGGCTTGTCATTTCTGAACCAGTCTGGAATGAACATGATGGCGCTCCATCCGATGACGAAGTACAGCGTATAGTGTATCGGTCGGAACCTGCCTGGTCCGAACACACATATTATGGTGATCCCCGCTATGATGAGCGCCCACTGCACACAGAACAACACTATTCCAAGCACATTTTCCCAGTACACAAGGTACATCGGAGCAAATGTTCCGCCTATCAGCAGATATATCGAGGAATAGTCAAATCTTCTCCAGATACGCTTGACTGCTAGCCCGGATTTGTATGAGTGATACAGGCAGCTCATAAGAAACATCAATATCAGTGATATTCCATAAAAACACGATGCCATCACTTTGAGCCCTGTGTCTGACTTCAGGAGAAGAAGGACAAAGCCGGCTATGGCAAGTCCTGCTCCTATTCCATGGGTGACTGCATTTCCCACTTCCTCAAGCACGGTGAGTTTTGGTGGCTCATTCAGTTCCCTGTAGTGCTGCCTTTTTGCTCTTTTTGCCTCTTTCTTCTCTTCTTTTCTTTTCTCTTTGTCCAGCTCAGCTTTCTGCTGAGTGCTCATATCTGATTCCGAGTTCTTTATTTCTGCCATATTTAATCCTGAAACTCCTTTCTATCTATAATTCTATCTATAATTTATTCTGCTATCTATAATCTACACTGTCTTACAACCGCAGTTTCCTGCACCGTACAGAGTACAGCCCTGGGTTCATCATCGCAGACCGCTAAAGTGCCTCAAACACCTGCACGCTACGTATCCCACTACAATTACTATAATATACACAAAATTTGATAAAAGAGCAACAAGTACTCCCATGCTCTGCTTCAGATTCGAGATTCTTATCCGAAAATGATTATTGACAGAACCAAACATCCCCAATATAGCTATGAAGGAATCGAAATTCCTTCCAGCTGCATAAAAGAAAAACGAGACGACCAAAATATTGACTCTTCTTTTTCTGGATGTTTCTGTGATATAATTATACGCGGTCGTATCAGACCGGAAAGGAATTATTATGTTACAAAAATTATATGTTTTTTTCAGGAAAGAAACCGTTTTGTCAATTGCAGTGATCCTGGCGATTCTTTCTATGTTCTGGGTCAGACCGGATAAGGCTTATTTTACTTATATCGATTTCAGGACTCTCGGGCTCCTCTTCTGTTTGATGGCAATTGTAGCTGGTTTGAAGGCTGTTGGTGTTTTTGATATACTTGCCCAAAAATTGCTGATGGGAACATCGGGAACTGTGGGTGTGATCAGGCTGTTGGTACTCTTATGTTTCTTCCTGTCAATGGTGATCACCAATGATGTGGCATTGATTACTTTTGTTCCTCTTGCACTGATCATTGTGCATAAACTGCCAAAGGAACTGGGCAATTACTGGCTTCTTAAAATAGTAGCCATGCAGACAATCGCTGCTAATCTCGGAAGCATGCTCACACCAATCGGAAATCCGCAGAACCTTTATCTATATGCCAGAGCAGGGATGTCCGCGGCAGGATTAATAACCCTGATGTTTCCCTATTCCGCCACAGCACTTATCCTTCTTCTGATATGGATACAGGTAGCCGCTGCCAAAGCACCTCACGTATGTGGTTCCGAAAAAGATAAAACTCTTTTGGGATTCTCTGACAGAAAAGAACTTAACATGGAATATCTGGCCGCTTACCTTATCTTATTTACAATCTGCCTGCTCACTGTTGCACGTATCATTCCATACCAGATTCCTCTTGTATTGGTTCTTATATATATGCTGCTAAGAAACAGGGAAAATATAAGCAGGGTGGATTACTCCCTGCTTGCCACCTTTATCGCATTATTTATTTTTATCGGCAACCTTGGAAGGATTCCGCAATTCAGCAGTTTTCTGGAAAGAATCATGGCAGGAAGGGAAACACTTACTGCTGTTCTTGCCAGTCAGATTATGAGCAATGTTCCCGCTGCGCTTCTTTTATCCGGCTTTACAGATAATTACCGGGCTTTAATTGTCGGAACCAATATTGGAGGTCTCGGCACACTGATTGCATCCATGGCAAGCCTGATAAGTTTCAAATATATTGCAAAAGAAAACAGGAATCTGAGAGGGAAGTATTTGGGAATATTCACAGCCTCAAATATTATATTCATGATATTCATGTTAATATTGTATTTTTTTCTTAGATAAAGGTTTTCCCGGAATACTTGCAGATTTTCTGTGCCTGGCAGGAAAAAGAACCATTAAACTAAAGGCTTTAAAACAGCTGATTCGTCAGCAAGTCTATTAATTATAAAGTTGTAAACTGGTGTATTATACCATAATGATACTATTATGAAATGAACCCCCAGTAGTGCCAGCTGCTGGGGGTTCTTCTCTTTTTGTTCGGTTGAGCATCCGATTAGGCTAATAAAGGGCATGAATGATTTTTGTTTACTTTCCTTTATGAATGGGCAGCCAGTGTTGCCAGCTTCTGCATAATTGCACTTACATCCTGCATTACATTCAAATTTTCTTCCTCTGCCTGCATCGTCTCGCCTGCGTGCGCCGATACCTGCTGGGAAATCGCTGAGATTGTCTGAATGGAATCTATAATTTCCTTATTTGCATTCTGCAACTCGGAAATGCTTCTTGAAAGAGTATCTGCATTTTTCTGAATTGCACGCGTACTGTCCTCGATACTTTCAAAGCTTTCTTCTGCATTTGATGCACCAGTCTTCTCTTCGTTAATTCCATCTATCATATTGGAGACAACACCGACCACCTCCATGATTGCATTGGACACGTTGCTGATCAACTCTGTAATATGTACGGTTGCTTCTTTGGTTCTCGTTGCCATACCGGAAATTTCTGTTGCAACGACAGAAAATCCTCTTCCTGCTTCTCCGGCACGGGCTGCTTCAATGCTCGCATTCAATGCAAGAAGACTTGTTTGGTTCGTAATTCCTCCAATCAGTTCTACAATGGAATTCATTTCATCCATATACTGGTTCAGATTTTCCAGTTTTTCTGTAACCTCGGTTCCATTATCAACAGAAGCTTCAACTTCCGATGCCAGGTGCTCGATATCCTGTTTGCCTTCCGCTAACGCTTTCAGAGTAAGTGTCATGCTGTTTCCGATTTCTTCCACAGCGGTTGCAACTTCATCCACCTTATCCTGAATTGCATGTGTCTGTTCCAACTGATTCTGCACATGTTCTGCGGTATCAGTAGCACCTGCAGATACTTCCTGCATTGCCTCAGTCGTTGTCTTAGATGCCGCTGTCAGCTTTTCGAAACGTACATTGATATCTGCAATATTGCCAGAAAGCTGCTGATCAAGTTCCTCATTTCTTTCCAGAAGATTTTCAGCCTCTGCTTTTGCCTGCGCCACTTCTGTAAATCTCTTTCTTGTGTTTTCGCGAATCACTTTTGTAGTCAAAACAGAATTCGCTCCAACCATAATCATAACAACAATCTGTACAACTGCTGCTTCGATTCCATGATACCCAAAACCGCCTTTTGTCGCACCGATCACAACAACAATGATACTCTCTAATATGGTACCTGTATTAATCAGAAGAAGATAACGTGTGTCACTGTAAGTGGTGACAACAAAAATCATCGGAATTACAAATACATAAATCAGATTTGTCGGTGAGGTAAAAAGACATATTGTGTAAAACAATGAAAATCCATAGGAAACCAGATGTTTGATCATCGCATGTTCCGTATTACTTTTCCAACAAATCACCTCGCCAATCAAAGGTATGACACCAACGACCGTAGCGATTGTCATATATACCGGAGACAGTTGTCCTCTTACGCTTTCCCATATCATAAAAAACACCATAACCGTTACCGTACTGATATGTGACAGCATCGCAATGCGATTCGACCGCGTCAATTCCGAAATTTCTTTTGTTTCCACCATCATAATTCCTCCTCTAGAAAAGTTTTTCCTACTTATCCTTATATTATTTCTTACGCATCCTGATATTCTATCTTTAATGGTGTATGTGTCTCAAATACCTTTGCAAAATCAATTTCCGGATTAAACATTGTATAAAATGAAGAATGTGCATCACATGTAATATTCTTCTGCGGTACAGTATTTAATGTACCATCCTTATTATATTTATAAAATGTTGCCTCCGTCACTCCATGTATCTCAACCTTGTATAATGGTGTTCTAGATTCATGCTTTGGCACATAACTGCCTTCTTTAAACTGCAACACGTAATTCGGCTGTTCCATAGGTTCTGCCATATTGTATAAACCTCCCTCTTCATTCACTTTTGTCCTTTATAACATAATAATCTCCATTATTTTCAACATCATTCCACGCTGACGAAGCCTTATCGTAAACTATATCAAACAGTCCGGGGCTTTAGCTTAATCGTTAAATAAAAGCAATTATTTTATATAATTTTAGATTACTTTAGTAAATGGCGCAATAGGTCAAAATTACCATTAATCAGATAATTTCTGTAATAAATATGGATTTTGCTTACAGCAAGAAAAAGAGCCGCCCAAGCCATAGACCTGTGCGGCTTCTCATAAGATGATTTAAATTAAGTTTATCCTTCAATAGCAATATGTTTTGTGGTCTCAACTTTCTTTGGTTCCTCCTTCGGAACTGAAAGTTTAAGAATACCGTCCTGATACTTTGCCTTGATATCTTCCTGTTTCAGCTCATCGCCTACATAGAAAGACCTGCTCATAGCACCGGAATAGCGCTCCTTACGGATGTACTTGCCATCCTTTTCATCCTTCTCTTCCTTGTCAAGTCCTTTAGCTGCGCTGATAGTTAAGTAACCATTCTCCAGCTTAGCTTCTATTTCGTCTTTCTTGAATCCCGGAAGATCTATATCTACTTCGTAACTATTGTCAGTTTCCTTGACATCAGTCTTCATAACGTTCTTTGCATGTTTACCATAAAGCACCTTGTCAACATCAGGAAATGAAAAATCCATCCAATCATCGTTAAATAAGTTTTCTCCAAAAATACTAGGCATCAACATAAGTCATCTCTCCTTCTTAATCTATAAAATCTGTGTCAACCTGTTTCTTTGGAACTGGGATGTTTCAAGAACTCGAAGCCTTTGCTTTTTGTTCCTTTCCTTTGTTCTTGACTATGTTATATACCTAAAATTAGCACTCGTCAATAGAGAGTGCTAATAATTTATAAATTGTTTATAATTTACTTTTGACAGACCGGCATTATTATTTACCATTTTAACATCTCCGGGCTTTCAAAAATCATTTTGTCCTTCCCTCTGTCTTACCATCATTCTTAGCTTTTATTGCTTTCTGAGCATCTGCAACCAAATATTTTATCGCAGCTCTTGCCTGTGGAAACATCTGTACCTCATCAAAAATAATAAGAGAGTTGCTCTCTGTCAGTTTTTTTCCAAAATGTGTCTGTAACAGCATAAAAAATGTATCCAGATCATTCAGATATCGCTCAAAATACCTTTCGACTTCCTTATCTTTTTTAGCAAAGTCAATCAGAAGATAACTTTCGTATTCGTTTTTTGATTATACGCAAGCAAAAGAATCACAGTCTACCAGTGTTTCTACTTCATACTTACTCAATTCTTTCGACGCATTCAAACAATCTGCTTTAGGTTTAATTCTGCAATTGATTCACCTCTGCCAGCACTTCCCAATAACCGCTGTGGCTGTTACCCACACGCTTAATCAGTTCTTGTGTTTTCATTTTTCTTAAATAATACTTCACACGATCTAAATTCCATCCCAATTCATTTGCATACTCTCTTTGAGACATGGACGGATAATTATGGACTAATTCCAGTATCTTTTTATCATCATCTGATAATGTTGATTTCTTGCTTTGAGTAGATTGGTGCGTTTGGGTAGTTTGGGTAGTTACACCATTGACACCAAACTCACCTTTTACCTTACGGTACATATTTACTCTGAAATCGCCATCAAAATCAATCAGCTCTGGCTTCGGCAGTCCATACTCCTCACAGGCTTCAAATAACCTCGGTATTCCGGTTCCCCATTTCTCAATAATCTTCATATACGCAAAAGCTCTGGCAATTGCCGGATTTCTCGGCTTTGAATAGCCTTCCAGCATTTTTAAAATGGTAACATTATTCAAAAGCATTCCCGGAGAAGTTACCTCCAATCTGTCATCAAACAATGCTACCTGGATATTTCCCGGCTCAAGATAACTGCGGTGTGCCACTGCATTTGCAATTAACTCACGAATACTGTCTGTCGGAAGCTCATATACATCCTGTCTGTACATCCCCATTATCGTCATTCCCATATTGATTTTTTCAAGGACATACTGATAAGCTGCTTCCATCTGCTCCTGAATAGAGCCTTCAAATTCCCTACGGTCAACAAAATGTGCACGATTCGTTCCTTTAAACACACCACATTGAATTACCGGCATTTGCGGCATTTTGCCTGTTAAAAGTGCATAGGCATTTGTCGGATATATCTTACCCTCTGCATCCTTCAACACGCCCCATGAAATCAATGTATTCTTTGTTACATCTTTTATCTTTGCTTTCTCACTATCCTGCCATGTATTTTTCAAGGCAGTTTCTTTCATACTTTTGCAAAGTTCCTCGATCTCGCTGTCGGAAACAGGCATATTCTGGCATATCTCACTATCAAAATAGCGATTCTGTCCCTCTAAAATCAGTTCCTTCAGCATATATCCTTCCACCTCTGCCATTGGCAAAAGCGACCACTGTTTTCATGTATTTTTCGCTTTTCTCTGGTACAGTAACCTTGTACTCTATATTCTTTGATTCGCCGGAAAACAGCTTATCTTCTGCCATAATTCTACCTCCAATTCTAATCAAAAGCTTCATCCTTAATTGCCCATCCACCAATCAGAATATTCTTAATAAATGACAGCAATACAAAATACATTTGCGAAATTTCGCTATCACTATATTGATATATTCCATTGTGCAATATATGATTTCTAAAAGGAATTCTTTTATCTATTTCATCGTTAAAAGCATCCGTCCTTGCAAAAACAATGTTGGTTATTGCCAATATATAGCATCGTCCTATATTAGCACCTGTTACCTTATCCAATTTTGAATTGATTGCATTCTTTACCTCTTGTTTTATTCCACTCTTTCCAAATGATTCATCAAGGCACTCCTCAATCAATTTTTCAATATGAGATATCAATATAACTATTTTTTCTCGTTTTGCAATATTTCGGCTATATATGATCTTTTTTAAGTAATTGGCCAGCTCAGAATCCAAAAATGAAAAATCCGAATCTAATCCATCAAATACATCTGATAGCTTTTCATAATCTTCATATAACCATTCTATATCCTCCAAAACAATATCTTGTTTCGGATTTATTGATTGAACTTTTGAATATAGTTCTTTTTCTTTTATATCGCTAAAATCAAATTTTCGTAAAGTCGATTGAAGTTGTTCAAATATTCCTGTTAATTTTGATGAAATATTTATGTCAAATATACTCAAATTTTGCATTTATTTCTCCATCAGCTACTTTTCCTTTGCCTTAATGTTCTTAGAATCTGCCAGTATCTCATAGAATTTACCATCTGATGCCGTCTGAACCTTACGATAATTAACCTTGACACCATCATCCAGATTCAGTTTTATTATTGTGGTTTTTGCTGTTGGAGTAGTTTTTTACTCTTTTTTTTCGTCAACAGCTTTTATTATACCATATCCCTTTGTCTTGATCCAAGGCCTCTCCGATTTGCTGTGCAAATTCTTTCTGCTCCGGTGTTAAATTGTTTTTTACCATTTTTCGTTCCCTCCAGTGTAGTGGAATTGCACAATTAAGATAATTCATTTTATCATATAACGATTTTAAGCACAATCTAGCAGGATCATTTTTGTGTTTTTACAAATCGAGTAGGAGGCGGTGACTAAATCATAAAAGCCACTGTTTATCCAATGTCATTAAGTTAAGATGACCAATCAAGATCTTAGCATCAGATTACAACGAGTTTAGAGCATGTGCAACAATGATTGACAGATTGAAACTAGAGAATGTTATTCTTGTTGCTGATAGAGGATATGAAAACTATAACATTTTTGCACATGCAATTGAAAAAGGATGGAAATTCGCTATACGTGTCAAAGATAAAATAGTAATGGAATTGCATCTGGTAAATCTTCCTCCAAATGATGAGTTTGATATAGATATCACTCAGATTTTTTCGAGGATAAATACAAAGACCACAAAAAATGCAGGCTATAAGTGGATGCCTGTAAATCAAGTGTTTGATTATCTTCCACGAAAAAGTGATAAAACAAAACAGGTGAACTTTACAATCGCCATTTATATTTGTAGAGAATATCTCCGTAATAAACGCAATCTTAGTCCACCTAATGTGATTAACCTAATAGAAAAGCATGTATTACCAGTAGGACCTGGTCGAAAAGACCCTCGCAAAGTCAAACCCCAGGCATCTGTAAGCTTTCTATATAGAGTGGCTTAATCATAGATAATTATAAGTTTTTTTTGACAGATAAGCAATCTGTCTTTTTGTTGTACTGCAAAATAGACAAAAGAAAAAACACATCATATTTATCAAACAATTGCAAATATGATGTGTTTTATAATTATGTCAAAATTCTTAACTTAATGACATTGCTCTTTCGAGCTCTTTTTGCTTTGTACAACATTAAATTGTAGATGATTACTGTAAGAGTGAAAGTACACCCTGGTTAGACTGATTAGCCTGTGCAAGCATAGACTGTCCAGCCTGAGCAAGAATGTTGTTCTTACTGTAGTTAACCATCTCTTCAGCCATATCTGTATCACGGATACGAGACTCAGCTGTTGTAGTATTCTCAACTACGTTGTCGAGGTTGTCGATTGTGTGCTCAAGACGGTTCTGAACAGCACCAAGAGAAGATCTCTGCTCTGATACCTTCTGTAACGCATCTGAGATAGCATCTATTGCATATGTTCCAGCGATGCCAGAATCATCGTTTACATTAAGACCTTTGATTCCAAGATATGAAGAGTTCATTGTCTCAATACCAACTGTAATCTTATTTGTCATGTCTGCGTCTGATCCTACATGAAGGCTGAAAGATAACTTATCTGCAACTTCTGCCGTTCCTTTTGTAATATTAAATGTAACTCCATCCTTAGATGTATAATCAGCCGCCTTTTCAGCTGTAGCTGCTGTTTTTGTTGCTCCAATATTATTAGCTGCTGTTAACTCTTTTGCCATTAAATCAACTGCATGAGCTGCTGAAATGACAGATGAATCAGACTTATCAACACCTGTTGTAGTATCTATATCAGCTGCTGTGAGGGTTTTTCCATCATAAGATACTTTACTTCCTGTCTTTACAATATCTTCTACCTTAACCGCTGTAGCTGTAGCATCTCCATCTTTTGTGATTGTTCCATCAGCAGCAACATTATATTTTGTATCATCTACAGTAAATGACTTTTTATCTGTTAGCCAAAGGCTTTTGACAAATCTAAGATTTCTACCAATTGTATAATCTTTACCACCAATTGTAACAGATTTTCCAGCATCAAGTGCTCCAGCTGCTACCTTAAATGTTGCTGTTGTAGCACTATCTGTAAGAGTTCCTTTAAGACCTGCATCATGTCCATTCATGTATACATCTTTTGTTCCATTGCCACCTTTAAGAAGGTATGTTTCGTTGAACTTTGTTGTCTCTGCTACACGATCAATCTCTGTTGTAAGCTGTGAGATTTCGTCCTGAATTGCACCTCTGTCTGTATCAGAGTTTGTTCCGTTAGAAGCCTGAACAGCTAACTCATTCATTCTCTGGAGCATTGAGTGAACTTCTGTAAGAGCACCCTCAGCTGTCTGTACTGATGAAACTCCATCCTCAGCATTTGAAGAAGCTTTGTCAAGTCCACGAATCTGCTTTCTCATCTTCTCTGAAATTGAAAGTCCGGCTGCGTCATCAGCTGCACGGTTAATTCTATAACCAGAAGAAAGCTTCTCTGTGCTCTTTGACTGTGCTCCTGTAGTTATGTTGAGCATTCTGTTGGCATTTGCTGCCTGCATGTTGTGTTGTACTACCATAATATAATCCTCCTTGTCCCATATTCATGGGTTATTATGTTTGACCTCTGGAAATCCTTTTCCCGAGGGTTTTGCAGCTGCTTTGTGTTTATTTTTTATTTAAGCAGTTGCGGTCTTTCTATAACAAGCGGCTTCCCGGGTGTGACTTGCGCCACAGCCGCCTATTAACATGATTAGTTGCTTTGCGTCTTTTTCTGACGTTCTTTCTCATTCCAGATGATTTGCTTGATTTGTTTCTTCGCTTCACTGGAAAACTCAGGTTCAGGATAATATGTATCTTTTCGCTTCGCCGGGTCCGGTTCGTTGTTGGATCTTGCGATATTCAGTTCTTTGGGAGCATCTATCAGTAATCGACAGTGCTTTCCTGTTCCACCCGCGAACACGATTCGGATATCATCTCCGATATTTACATATTGCCCTTCCTTTAATGATAATTTGAGCATTTTCTACCTCCATGCACTAGGGAATAGCTTTGTCCATGCTTTTCCGAATTATGCAACATTTTATAGTAAAATGTTACATTTTTTCGCAGATTAATAATGGAGCAAAACCAGAAGTTGATTAAATAACATCAAATATTTATGCCGGTTTAGTCATATTTCATCAAGAATTGCTTTATCTTTCATGTGATATAGTGAAATCTCGTGAAATTAATTAAAAATGATAGAAAAATGTAAAGAAAATTATTTAAAAAAATTTTTTTCTTGGGGTTAAGTTCTAAAAATGGTGTCCGATATAGTAGGTGTAAAGCAAAAAATGTAACATTTTACTATAAAATGTTGCATTTTTTGCTTTTTGTAATTACTATTATTTTGTTGTGGATTTTGGATATTCCAGGGAAGAATCTGTCATGCGGCATGTGCCTGATAATATTTTCTACTGCAAAGGAGTATTCAATGGGAACTACACAGCCAATCCGAAATAAGGATGAACTGGCGGCTTTCAGGATGTACTATAAAGATATCCATCCAAACCGCCGCAATTACTGTTTAATTGTTATGGGATTAAACACTGCACTAAGAATCAGTGACCTGCTTAAATTAAAGTGGGATAACGTATACAATTTCGAACATCATGCATTTCGCTCTCATTTTCTTATCAACGAGCAAAAGACCGGCAAGAATAACTATGTCACACTAAACTGCAATGCCACCGATGCTCTCCGGGCATATTTCAACGAACGGCATCCGACTGAACATGAGTTTATTTTTACAAAGGCCACCTGCAGGAGACAGCCAATAAACAGAGTTCAGGCATACCGAATTGTAAGGACTGCTGCCGAGGAGACCGTTCAGGATGAACATATCAGCTGTCACTCTCTGAGAAAGACATTTGGATATCACGCCTGGAAGAACGGCACACCACCTGCTCTGCTGATGGACGTCTACAATCACTCGTCCTATAAAGTCACGCAGCATTATCTGGGTATTGAGCAGGATGAACGTGATGAGATTTATATGAATCTTGAGCTATAGTTTTATGCGTATTGAAATCTAATATAGCTAAAAGCCAGCCGTTTGCAACCGGCTGGCTTTTTTGGGGATATACAAATCATCGAAATCCTCTGTTAAACCAAATGCATTCTGTTCTGAATCGAATTTCAACTCAATCTGTGACATATCTTTCATCTGTCTGGTACTGTTGTATTTTAAAATTAAATTTCATCTTCAGCACCACCTTCTTCCTGTAACCATTCTTTCAATTTATCCTGTAATAGTTTCTTATCCGGCAGATACAGTTTATACTGTGATGCATAAATATTAGAATCTTCCGGCAATGTCAGTTCAACCATTGCATCATTTTTTTCATTGCACAACAATACACCAATGGTAGGATTTTCTTCC